>JGI24158J21664_10001766_pt1 | contig 25049 bp, 22 predicted proteins | sample Ectturendosymbi3_FD_21664 | JGI IMG/M metagenome (IMG submission 21664) | reverse complement strand
AATTTGTTTATTTTAGATCATAACTTTTGAACCAGAAATGCTAGAAGGTCAATCAAAGGCTCAAAAGACTCGGACTCGAGCCTAGTTTCCAATTAAAAGTTCAGCGAAATACTACCGCCTAACGGTTGGTGCCCAGGGTCAGGCAAAGTGGGACTCCTCAGCATAAAAGGAATGAAGTTTGGCTGTTAACATTTTTGTAGCAATTAGCAATCAATGGAAAATGTGGTGCACAGCAAGAAAACTGTTTCAATAAATGTTTTGAAAGAAATTTTACTGTTTCAACATGAATTCCCAACTTAGGAACGTGATGTAAAAAATGATTCAATTGAACTTCTGGAGTTGGAGTCAAACAAAAAAATCTGACTCCTAGTGTTGTTAGGAATCTAACTCCATCCATAAACCTCCAACTCTTTATGACTCTGACTCCTGTTCATACCTCATAACCACCGAATCGTGTTCATGCAGCTGACAATTTTTGCATAGATAAAAAATTCAGGTCTTACTTTTTGCTCAAATGTATTCCAAAAATGTTTGCCAATAGTTGCCTAGCCCACATCCCACACATGTTTTATACCACTAATTGCGAAGACAATTAAAATCATTTATTTTGGTATATATTTAGCTGCTGAAGTCAGGCAAGTTCAGTTTATTAATTTTTGCAGTTAGTACCATAAATTGCTTTGCAGACTTGCGAGTTGTAAATGCTTACTTTGTGAAGTTAGAAGTTCCAAACAAGGCTGTTGCAAAATTTAATGATTAGGCAGCAAAACCACTTCCCTGTCTATTCTTGCAATGAAGTTATTTTGCTGGTTCATCATATTGCAAAGCCACTTGTTACCCTGTTGACCTCCACCTTACACAACTGCAATCATAAAGGCAGTAATTTACCATTATCAGTGCTCCAGAAAGTATGCATACACTGATGACCTATCAATCATGTGTGCTGATAGAGACTGGCAGGCAGTAAAAGGGGTGCTGAGCAAAGGCACGGCAACCATAAGTGAATACCTCCAGACCTGGAAGCTGAAGCTCAGTGCTCCAAATATGGTCTTGACAGTCTTCCGCCTCAACAACAAGGAAGCTAAGCGTGAGCTAAAAGTCAACCACACTAATGAAACCCTGCCCTTCTGCTCCGAACCAAAATACTTTGGAGTAATGTTGGACAGGTAGCTCATGTATTCGCCAACAACTTTTACAAAAATTTTTTTACAAAAAGTTGACATCGCATGCTTGAGGTGGCATGCCGGCTCGGCCTGGGGTGCTGGAGCAACAATGTTGCGAACAGCCACCCTAGCCCTGGTCCATTAAGGCACAGAGTACTGTACTCCTGTCTGGTGCCACAGTGCTCACACCTGTCTCATTATCCCGCCAACAATGACGCTTTGCAAATTGTGACTGGATGCCTGCATCCTACACCAGTGGACAACCTTCCTATCCTTGCAGGCATCTAACCTGCTGAGCTTCATTGCAAAGGAGCCACACTGTCTCTATAAAGCCGTGTCATGGAGTATGGACATCTGCTCCACCCAGCACTCACCTTCCCACCAAGTGGGAATCCATGTTATCTCAGATGAAGACGCCCATTTGTGCTTGCTACACAACAACTCATCAGTTCATCTGACAACAACAAAAAAGTGTGGTGCTCTAGGCTGATCACTGATGGAATGCGGAGTTGTTGGACAACACTACGAGACTCTGTACTTTCATCCCCGACATCAGCACCCACACTCCTGGAAAGGCCTTTCCAAGAACATGGCTTATCTGCCTCTGCACCAATGTTAGATGTTTCCACTCCTGCTTGCACAAATAAGATATGACCCCCTCTGCAGCCTTGAGTGTAATGCAGAAGAACAAACCGTCGACCATGTCCTCGAATGTCCAACCCATCCACGTCCCCATGAACTGCACAGCCTGATGGTTCTGGATGATGAGACAATTGAATGATTGCTCAACACCTGCCCTGAGATTTAGTTCAGCCAAGCAGTGGATTGTTACAACTTGCTCAAACGATGAAGAAGAGTAGAGTATTAATTTGAAAGGCATACACTGCATGTGCTAAAACATTTAAGATATCATAAAACTTACCAGAAATAATGTATCAGACAAGGCAGAGAACCTGGTGCGAAAAAGAAAAACTTCTGAGGGCTAGTTAGTAAGGATATACAACTAGGGGTGTAAAATGCACTCATGCCACATGACTAAAAACTTGAAGTGCGTGAATATTTTTTGTAATACTTCATGCATATGAATGCTGTATGGGAAAGCTTATGTGTGCGCTAAAACTTCTGCATGCTACTAACATTCACAGACAATTTTGCACCCCTGATGTACACTCAGTGCACTTGTGCAGTTTTTGTCTCATGACTGTTGCTGTAACAAAATTGGAATTGTTCATTTTTCAGGACAAGAAACTTTGACTTTTCCTAGAAGAAACATTAACTTTTCAACTGAAAGGGTCTAGAAGAAACAAAGTTAAGTTTTCAACAAAAAGGTTACACCACTGATTGAGTTGCAGCATTGCACTTGAAAACAGATGTAACAACATCATTGCAGTTATAATCTTAAGTTCTAGACTGCAACATTGATTTGTTTCAGTCATAGACTGAAATTGTTTAAAAATGACCAAAAAAATTAAGTCAATTTGATCAAAATGTTCAAAGGTATGCCAGTGAATGCTGTTTTGGTGAGTTTTAATATTATTACTGGAGATATGACTGAAGCGTCTCAGTGAAAAAAACAGCTGGAACAAGTGATGCGATTGGAGTTAAGTTTTGTGGTTATAGAGAAATTGGAACACCCTTTAGACATAACCATCATTACCAGGTTCGGTTTGACTTTAAGTGTGGAGACCTGAATGAGCTCTAGCTATGGATCAAATACTTTCTTTGAAATGGAGACTGAGCTCTTTACCATACAAGGCCATCAGTCTAGTATGGAGTGCCAATTGTGCAGGTGGGGAATATTCCTCCACTCTGATGCCGTCACAGCTGAACTTAACTTACTAGTCCCACCTTTCCTTGGACTCTGGGGATGCAAAGTGTAGTCTGCTGATAACTGGACAAGTCAGCAACCCCCACCCTTGCCCAGGCTTGCTTTGGGATTTTTTCAAAATGATGATCCTCTGTCATAGAGGATCTGCTGCATATATACACATTGTCAAGTTCACCAGACCGTTTTTTAAGTGTTTGTCAGCATACATTTTGTTTGCTGACCATGGTTCAAGATTAACATACTTCTTAACAAGTTACAGTGCTGCAGCCAGAAAACCTCAGCTTCAGTGAGAATCAAACTCTAATGTGTCAGATGTTTTCTGGAAAGATCTGATAAGCATATTGATCTTATTCTTGTGATCATACAGGCGTTGTTGCATGCAGTCATGCCAAGTAACCTATTTGTCAGTTGGGTGGAAGACATGCTGCTTTTGATGAAATTAAAATACAGTGGCAATTTAGTTGCAGGAACAATAAGTAAAACAAACTATCAAGTGTATATTAATGTAACAAACAAACAGCAGTGCAGTAGGCTACAAGATACAATAAGTGATTTAACAATCCTGCAAGAATACAATGACACAGCCATGTAGTGGGTCTGTTGTTTGTGGATGGTCATGATTGCTCATGGGTTACAAACAAGCTGAAATAATGCAAGTAGAACCATCCCAAAACCTTTCGCTAGTCTGTTACATAGCAAGACAATGTTAAAACCACAAAACACTTGACAACACTGAAAAGTCAAGAAGTGTGCAGCAAGGAGAATTTATATTCCACTCAGAATGACATAATAAAACAGGCTACTTTCCTTTTTGTCATTTACAGTTCAGCCAGGCTACTATGGTTTCAGTTTCTACGCAATAAGCTGAAAAATCCTGTTCTATTGGGGAAATAGACTTGATAAATGTCATAGTGTCAGATTTGTTGCTATAGAAGGATTCATTCATGGTAGATACTATTATGGTTTAACATTTGAAAGTAGCTGGCTTCAGTCTTGTGATCACAAACTTTTGTCTAGTGTGAAGCTTGACCTCAGTTACTTTGCACCACTGATTTTGGTCAATCATGTATTTCATGTTTTCCATGTCCTGAATGTTGCAGTTTTAATTTTTGAGTGCACCACCATTGCTTGGGGTCACCAGCAATTGTGTGGCTTGACTTCCTTTGCCACAAGGAATTATGTTAGCAACCAATTATTTACAATCAATAATTGTCTATTTACTTCTATAAAATGTGTGATATACATAGTTTTGGTAAGGCCAAAATTTTCAGGTAATATAGCACCAGTAAGTACCATCTCCAACTTACAACCTTACACTGACTAAATTGTTGTTGGTATTTTGTGCTTCAAAATGTTATCAATTTCAATCACAGAGTTTTCTGCTTTAGGTTAAAGAAAAGTCCGAATGAATGAATGAAACTTTGGCAGTGAATGGTTATATTAATGATCAGAACCAAAAATTTTTAAGTTTTGGTGACTAGCCAATAGAGATTTAAGGTACATCCCCTTATTATTTTATTGGTGGTTTATAAACACGTTTATCATACAGGTTGCTGAAGATGCATCGGCTAAGAAAATTATGTGGATTTTTCCAGTTTCAAAACTTGTGGATAAGCAACTTTTCACAACTATTCGTTTTTGTCATTTACAGTTCAGCTTTTTCTGCGTGTCAGAAATGTTTTCAGTCATTGTTTTTTTCAGTTTCTCTTCCTACATTTCAGAGATTAAAGGAAGATATTAGAGAAGTAGACAATGAGATCGAACAAATTGAAGATAGTGAAGACAGGTGATATTGTTATTGCGTGCTTTAAGCAGATGCGTTCTTTCTTGTTTGTTGGATTCTAGAACCAACTAGTGCGATGGCATGTATTATTTTTAACACAGGTAATAAACGAATCTGTTTAAAGTACCAGCTTAATCTTACGAATATCACAAGCATTAGTTATTCGCAGCTTCGCGTTTACGTCCCGCGCAGATCAATATTCTATGAATTGATTTGTATTGAAGGAAACTGCCTTATTCAGCCATCAAGATATAACCATTGGGCATTTCAGACAGTGTGAGGCTCTTTGCGCCAGTTAAGACCTTGATCTGGTCTAGGATACGGTCGTCGATACACTTGTGGTAGTAATTTGCTAAGTGGAAGCTGCTTTTTAAAGTGTATTGTGCTGTTGAAGTGTGTTTATTGCAATGCTGGCTAATAATCGTAATTTAGGAAATTTAAGACTCAGGCAGCAGTTTGATCAACATGTTGAAATACAATTAAAAATCAGTCATTTTCAATTCAATTAGATTGTTCAATTTGATGTTTTTCGTTATATATGAAAGCAATAAAAGTGAACTAAATTCAATACGAATTCCTATATTTTTGAGCTGTAATGCAACCACAATTTTCTGGTATGTTAACTACAAAGTTTCGCTTGCTGTGTGGCAGGGTTAAGCGTAACATGAGTGTTATCCGTTCTTGTCTTTCGACATGCCAAAGACAGCTGAGCTGACCTTATGCGATGAATATTTCTAAAAAGGAGAAATGCTTCAGTGCCGTTATATTTTACAGTCGAGCTACAACGCGCGCCAAGCAAATTGCGATCGGGATCAAGAAGTTCAATGCCGATGCAAAAAAGGTTTGGCTGTCAGTTTTTTGACGTTGGTTTTTATGGTTTTACTTATATGCGTATCTTTTGCAGGGAATGAAATATTTAATGGAAATTAACCATGTCCAGAATAATCCTCGAGATGTTGCTGAATTTCTTTTCAAAGGGGAGAACCTAAACAAAACCGCAATTGGAGACTACCTGGGTGACAGGTATATTTGTTTATCAATAAGTTTTGTTGAATATGGTGGTAAATAACGAAGAGGTTGGTCATATGTGTGAAAGCTTTCAATTGTTGATTTTCGCACGAATTGCTAGAAATGTTTTGCTTTCAAGGTGGCAACAAAGCTCCAGAGAATATGCAGTAAGCTTTTCACTTAACCTCCGGTGTCTGACCCCGGATGGCACGATGGCCACAAGTAATCTCCCTGACCTACCTTGCTTCTTGTTTTGGTCAAACCTGAAATTGATCCGCAGTTATCCTGCTGGCTTCATAGATAAATGAACGGGGACACCACCGCTTCGTAACGCACACGTCCACCGCTTTAGATTACGCTTAATAGTTATTGCCCCAGTGACAGGCAACGACTAATGCGGGGTCTCAAACGCAAATTGCTCCGAGGGCCAAATGAGGACTTACAAAGTAACCGAGGGCCGCATTATGACGCCGACGCAACAATGGCGGTCCCTGAACCTTACTAGAAACAGCTTTTACATCTTGTTTCCTGCGAAAGGTATCATGAGTTACAGACAAATCATCTCTAGGCACGTTTACGTTCGTTTAAAAAGAACTTGTTCACTCGCTGGCCGAGCACTTTTAAACACCGATGAATAAAGTAAATAACGTGAATCTTAATTATTTGAAAATTCCCAAAAAGCTTCGCGGGCCACGTGTTGAGAACCCTGGACTAATACGCGGGAGCTGCACAAAATCTGATGCAGTCGTTTTAGTAGTCTTTTCGGTTCACACAACAAAATCCGATGTCCAAGTTCTAAGCAATCCCTTCTTTACTGCTTGAGGACTGTTCGTAACATACAACGTACGCCATGAAATCAGTTTCGAACGTAGTTGCGCATCGCGAAAAGCCATGTACTATCTTCAGTTTCTACGTAAAAGACCAAAATGCTGTTTCAAAATTTAAACTTAGGAGTTGGTATAAAAAAGATTTCCTTCGAAATCGAGTTCTGGACATGCAGGTGTTAAAGTTTGATTACCCGCTTATCGTAATAGGTGTATATTGTTTTTGTGTTGAAACCAGTGTGTTATATATTGTTGTTGTGTTCAAATCAGTGTATTATTTGATACAGGAACGAATTTAACCTGGAGGTACTGAATGAGTTCGTCAATCTACACGAATTTACAGAGAAAAACCTGGACGTGTCCCTCAGGTGCGTGCCACTTCTCAGTCGTAACGTAGTTTCCTGTTTCATTTGGATAGCAACTAGATCGGCAGAATGCGGACGGTTTTGGTGGAGAAAGGACATAAGTTGTTGCGACCAATTCCACCGCACTTCGTGGCAGAGAGAGGGCTTGCTTGTGAAACTTACCTCCGAACTGACAGCTTCCTGGCACTTGTGTCAAAATCTTTGTTTTGTCCTTCAGCCGCTTCGCGGTCATGAACTCTAAGCAACTTACCGGCATTGTGTTTCGTCTGCTGCCCTGTCGCAATTACCTGGTCATGCAAAAGGTTGACCGACCGCATGTCCTCTGAAAGACTTTGTTCAACGGAGGCGGCTGCGAAGCCTGGGGTTGCTTTTAACTTGTTGTGATGTTGCGGGTCGTGACCCACAGGCCATATGTTGTCCGCAAGCCAAACGTGATGGTTCTTATAGCTTTCATGAAAATGTCGCGCGTGCGCCAAACATGGCCCGTGTGGACCAAAACCAATGGCCTTCCTACACCGACAAACAACTCATGTGATAAAATGCATTTGGAGTTAGCACAGCAGACAGTTTCGGCAAACTGCTTTTGATATGGGGAAAGAAGGTGAAAGTCGAAAGCGATGTTTTCAGCCGTTCAAGAAATACTCGGAACAGTAAGCGCGAAAAAATGGCCCGCCAATATTGCCGGCGGACCATAAAAGCGGCCCGCACGTGCTGTGGACATGCCCGCCATTAATGTAAAGGTTTGGGTTTAGATGATGGTGAGAAGTTGTTCAACTGCTTGTGTTGATTTACTGTAAAAACTTGTTGCGAAGTCAGAGTGAAGTTTTGATGCTAAGGTATTAAGCAGGTTGCGTCTGAATTCCTCGACCGTTACATCGTCCTGCAGATCTATGTCAGTCGATATAACGATGACGCCGGCGTATCAGACCAGCAAATTTTCGTAAACATGCATCGGCAAACTTGCTGATGAAAACCACTATGCTGTGGTTTAGCAAGGAGTGTCTGGATATTCAGATTTTTGCTCCTTCTCCAAATTATGTGTTCTCTTCCTTCAAGTCTCCGACTTCGGTCAGTGGCTATGTACAGACCGGTATGTAATTGTTCCCGAAATAAACCGGTTTATGACGTAACATACGCTCGTGGTGAGTTTTCGCGCGGTGAGCAGATGATTGACAGCGAGCAAACCACTGCGCTGTGGTGTTCTACTGCTTTAGTGACCCGTGTCTGCGCGGGATTCGGTTTTCTACTGTTCTTCATCGTAACTTAAAATGCTTGCAATTTGATGATTACATGACTTTGTTACAAAAATGCAAACATTTTTATGGACTCCTTCAGTTGTGAGCAATTCCCTTTTTCTTGTGGATTAGTTTTATGTGCTTTGCAATGTCTTGTAAGTATGGTTTGAGCAATGCAAGAATATCGGCATCGCTTATCGGCGACGAGAAATATCGGCATCGGTCCAAAACAAGCCTTATGCTTCAAGCAGTGAGCGATGTGCATTGTTTCTGCACATCTCGTGTCAGTCACAGCATACACTACCGGTTGAGCGCTACTTTGAATTATGTACCTGTTGTCATTGGTGTGTCGAGGGGCTTGGTCTTTTTTTTTTAATGACTTCGTATCCGTTTCCCTTCTGTTTCGGAGCAAGCTGTGGCCCTGATTCTCTGCCTCCTCTACTCAGGCCAACCTTAATACGCTACCATTGCAGTGTCTGCAGTGTAGTCTTTTGTTGACCTTAATCCTGTATTTTTTGGTGAATGCAAAGAAAAGAACGCTTGGTAGAACCAACGTTGTTGTTCCGTTCATACGTTGCCCAGATCATGCCAAAATTATCAAAGTAGTTCATCTTTGCAAACTGCTTCTCAACTTGAATTCCAATAACCTAACGACATTACGAATTTATGGAGTATTTTAGGGCATGGTTCAACTGCAGCTGACGTAAGTTTGTATGTTGGCAAGTCATGGAGTGTCTGCTGTGTTTTACTGTTACTCATTACGGTTCACTGTGTCTACCACTTGAGCTAATAATAACGCTAACCTTTCAGTTTCTTGTTCAAAGTAACGTCACAAATTCTTTTATTCCTTGTTGATTTCGTGTCCCACGCCCCGCCCACATTTCTACACGCAACCTGCTGTATGTGTGGCTGGCAAAACGTCGCCACAGGCTCTGGTAGCGCTTTGTTCAATAAACACTAAGTCGATCCATCTGTTGGCGTCAGTTTCACTTGGTTTTGTATCAGAACGTCACAGCGTAACAATGGGCGGCGGGCGCAGATTTACCTCAACTTCGTCGTCCTGATTGCTACAGACTTTGTCTTGAAGCTAGGAACTCTTTTGCAGGATGAGAGCTAACACGCGTCAAATTTGTTCTGATCAGTTCATTTGAAGCTTTGTGTTCACTGGTGAAGTACACAACAGCGGTGGACAAACCATGGCTCACGAAATCAAAAGTAACCATCCCTGAAGATTTTCTTATAATGTCCCGCGACAAGCAATGGCTGTGCTTGTATAAACAGAGACGATGTGGCGAAAAGCATGAGAATGTTCTGCACTGGCGCTGTAGCAGGAATAATGGCCAAAAACAATCGGGCAAGTTCGGTAACAACATCGGAATAAACTTAGGTTCAGTCGTTCCTTGCATGATATAAAGTAGAAAGCATCAAGAAACGTGAAAAACTACAAGAGTGTAGTAGTGTTGCATCAAAACCATAATAATGGGTTCACGGGGCTGGGTGCAAGGAAACAGTTGACGCGCGGTGCTGACATTGACTCGCCACCAGTGCAGCATTCACTGCGAAAGTAGTCGCGTGGGACAAGTAAATGGAGATCTCGTGACCCTCCAGAGGAGATACAAAGCCAGTATAATGAAACTGATCATCGAACCCAGCGGTTGTATGGCTATTTCAGACCGAATTTGTTACTTCCCGCACACATACTGTGTGGCCACAAAGTTGTTTGGCAAATATTTTCACGTTTTGTCCGACCCGACATGATCCCTGTGACGTCACGCAGAGAACTGTGTTAATGACTAATATGTAGGTGCTTGGATGCGGTGATTCGTCCCACTTATGCTTAGAATTAGATCCTGGTTATAGCGTCATGGTTGAAAGTGTTTAGTGCTGCTGTGCATAAACATCAATGGTGGTTGGTATAACTGTTCCCAACCCGGGCTTTCCCGAACCCGAAACCCAGGTTGTTCGGCTATCTTCTACTTCCCGAAACCCAATTTTTTTTCAACTACCAACACGGGTATTTTTAAAAACCTGGAATTGCTGTTGCATTCAAATATTAGTAATTCTGACAACACTGAAGTTGCAGATTGGCCCGTGTAGCGGCCAAATTAGCACTTTTGAACTTTCAAATATTATCATGAGGCACGAGGTGCGGGTTTTGTTCGGTGACCATCGTACGTTTGTTATTGGTCCGTTTATATTTTCGTTCAATTGACCTATTTAGACGGATAGTGACGTCATTTTGCACATGATAAATGTCTACGCGAACTTGAGTCTCTTCGCTAACCTTATTAAGTAACTACGACGTGAGGTAGTTCTTCAAAGGTATGCCGTAGTTACTAGTTAGTTCATTTATAAGCTGTTATGTGTTAGTTCATATCAAAGCTGTAAAAATCGATTCGCTCCTTTTCAGTTTGCAATAAGTTTCTACAAAATATCTGGCTTTCCTTTAGAAGCGACTTCAAGTAGATTTTTAATCGTACAAATTCAGTTTAAAGACGTTAGTTATCAAAGAAAATGAGAAGTTTAGAGCCATTTCTTATACAAGGCTCAACCAACACCAAAGCGTAATTTGTGCTCCGTTATACCAAAGGAGGTGGTTCAAGCACCGAAAGTTTGATCAACTATTTGAAATCAAAGCACATAATCCATGAGGGTGAAGACCACAAAACTATTCCGTCACAGGAAGGGATCCGAGCTCAAATTGTGAAAAAAGGAGTCTTTTTGAGGCCACAAAGAAGAGGTTAAACAACCTTGAAAAACTGTACCATGCCTTAATTACAATCAATCCAAATCAGTGGAACCACAGAGGGATTTTTCAGCCACGGGACTATTTGTCGCAAAACTCAGAAACAGAGTTAATGATGAAAGTGTGCTTTGATTGTCATGCGTCAGTATTATGAGCATCATTAAAAACTGTGCTTAACTTAATTAATAATTCGGTTGTGAATTGCGCTGGGACCAACAGTAGTAATTTCACAGTTATATTGAGTTTTTATCGCTCAAAATCGCATTCATTTCAAAACCCGTAAAAACACGTTTTCCCGGGTTTGTTTTCTCAACAAACCCGAAACCAGGGTTTTAAAATTTTGCCACGAATTGGAAATTCTAGTAGGTATGTTGGTCATCATTAACAACACAAGTGAAATGTTTGAAACGTGAGTCATCAGCTGCCAATGAATGCGTAAAATACTATGTTTAGTTCTGTGCGAAGGTTTTCCGTCGCTGCCGCTCTCGGGCGGAGTGTTGCTTGTCTCCACATTTGAAACATTTTCTCTTCGCTTCCCTTCGTTATTTAACGACATCACAGATTTCACGAGAATAGGAACAATCAGTTGTAAAATTTGGTAAGTTTGCAAAAACATCTTGTCTCAGTCAAGTGCCGGTTCAGGCAACAGTCAAATTCTAATCACCTTTCTTTGCCATCTTATGCCCACTAAGCGCCGTTAAGTCGAAAAGTGTATACGAACCATGCGTTTTATATCTGATCATTTCCGAGCCTCGGAATATTTATATTTGTCACCTGAATCGCAATAACAGCGAAAGACTTGGCGTTGAAGAATGTCTCTTCATCATGCCTTGTATTTTCCGTATCTTAGGATCGCAATGAACGCGTTAAAAACCATGACCCACTTCAACAAACGTGTATTACATAAGTTGTTATAATCTACGCTTGAACATAGACTCATGCGACCTCTAACGGGGCAGATACTGCTGCAGTGTTTCGAAGTTAAACGTACAAATCAACGCCATGTTTTGTTTTTCATGACAATAAACATCTAAACAAAAATGTGTGAAAGTGTTTCAAGATCTGCATTTGACACCGGTTTCCTGTCAGCTTACGACAGAATCTCCTTGTAGCCGGAACTTTGGTTTTGCTTACTATTTATGAGTTGTTGTTTGGGAGAATGTGATGACGTGTAATGTGTCGTCCAAGCTGATCTTTGGACACTAGTTCTTAATCGGCGCCATAATGCTCTGGTACTCTTTCTGGGTTAGCGTCTGTTTGTTGCTGTTTTTTCGAGTGAGTTTTATTTACGATTGCTCAATTGTAGGATTAGGTCTCTTCCAGACTGTCACTTCCTGAGACCACACGTTGTGGAAACCGTAAACTTGTTAATAGATCGCCGGCTGATTTCCAGCGCGTATACTTTCAATGCAGACAGTTCTTGTGGAGTTTCCGGTTGCCTGGCGAGGCTCAGAAAATCGACAGAATGATGGAGTCCTTCGCAGCAAGATACTGCCAATGCAACCCTGGAGTTTTCAGCAATGCAGGTGTGCTGTGTCAGTAGTTGAAACCTGCTTTTTTTTTCGCTGAAGCATTTCGGTCATTTTTAGTTGAGATATTTTGGTCACTGAAACATTTCGGTCATCTGTATCACAGCTGTATTAAAACTCACCGTAACAGTGTCTTTAGCCTAAATTTTCAAACATTCTGATCGAAATGACTTAATTTTTTTCGATCATTTCAAAAACGTTTCCGTCTGTGACCGAAAAAACCCAGGCTGAAACACACATGTGCTCTATTGTTCCCCCCTTTCTGCTTGGTCGCGCACATACGATTGTTGTATCGCCCATTGCAGACCTGGCCCTCGTGATCTTCACCCCTAATCCAGGTTACCCTGGATCGCCCCAAGGTTTCATTTTTGTGCAACTAGTCTTAACGATAAACGATTTGCATATCGTGGTTACCTTTGTTGACCCTTTCCTTCCCAGACACTTGCTATGTGTTGTCGTTTGCGGTGATCATGCTGAACACAAGTCTGCACAACCCAAGTGTGAAGGACAAGCCGAGCGTCGATCGCTTCATCAGCATGAACAGAGGAATCAACGACGGAGCCGACCTCCCCAATAGTTTGCTCACTGTAAGAGACCTGCTGTTTGCAAATGTTCAGTGGTGGCCTGGACCCAGGGCGAAAACTTGAGACGGCTCATGGGCCCAGACTCGGTTCCTGGCACTCGAATCGAGTCATCGATCGCTCCCGGAAGTTGTATGGGGAGTGACGTGAAAATAAAGTAGTTGCGTTTGTACTTTTCGTGAAGAAGCGTGTTTTCAACAGCGCTTGACATGGCTTCGCTGGTTTGCCACAGAGTCTCTACGACAGCATCAAGAAAGAACCTTTCAAGATCCCTGAGGACGACGGCAACGACTTGGCCGCTGCTTTCTTCAACCCGGACAAGGAGGGCTGGCTGCTCAAACAAGGTAGTGCCTTGCATATGCTTTCGCTGTTTATCGAGCAAATACAGGCCTAAGCCAGTGCACGGGCACGGGTTGAAATAGGGGCAACCTGGGAAGTTAAGAGTCGCGGGTTCATGGTAAAAAGGAACGATCCAGGTTTTGNTTTTCAGAAATGACAAAGCGCGATGAAGGCCAAACACTGCCCTAACCCNCCACGACTATACTACCGCTCAACTAGTTTCGCTTTCGTATGTATTCATGTGCAAGTTGTTAAGCCGGGCAAGAGTGGTGGTGGAGGGCGTTTGTATGCTCAGCTGAAGTAAGGCGTTCTGTGTGTCAATGGGTCTGATAGCAGAAAATGTGACCACTCTGAAGTTTCGAGCTGCAGATAAGCTCTGAAAGAAAGTGCTCAGCTGAGAGGGCACTGGCCCTGTTTTCGTTTTCCCCTTCGATGTGAGCAGTGGTCGTGTTTGTTCTAGTGGACGTTGACTAAAGCCCGTTCATAACACGTGTGGTGGGTATTGGCACACGCCCCACACTTGTTTTAGTGAAAGTTTGGTTTATGTTTCGCGTCTGTGATGCAACAATGTCCTTCCGTGACATACGCACCATGCCCAGCAACAGTGACACGGTAGCTGCTTCCAGAACACACCTTTCCTATGCTGCGCATTGCACTGACCGCATGTTGTCGTTGACTCACAGTGATGTTGTCGCCGCTCACCGAGCTGCGCTGCTGTAGATTTCCTTTTCAAACGTATGTGGATGACTCCTTGTGTGTGTTACGACGTATAAGCTACCTGGTCCTGTACAACAGTGAAGCAATTCCGAGACAAGAAAGTTCTGTTTCTATGTTTCAGAGCTTTCATGTAGTGGCTTTAACAACAAAGTTTATTAATTCAATATAAGATTTTTGAGACATAAGAAGCTCTTCGAGACATAGATTTGCTGAAAATTTTCGCGTGGAAAGGTTTCTTCAAAATCCGTGTAAATCAGGGCCTTCAGACCTTTTTGTCCGGGGAGCCACATAAATTATTACACAACAGTTTGAGGTCTGGTCGTAAATCCACGGTTCAAAATAAAAAATGTCAAAACGTAGATGAAATTGTTTCTTGGATTTTAGCGTATTGGGAAAATCTGCTTTCAGATAAGATGTACCTCCAGTGGTATTAACAAAGACCTCACATTGCAGCAACGCATCAGCTAAGGTTAGGCCAGCCTGAAGTGCAGTAATACTTAGCCAACTGACATTCACCTGGACGTTTTATGTAATGTCATTGTTTCGGGATATGTTACATTCTGCAAAATCAAAAAATTTGTGCAAGTATATTTTTTCATTATTGATAAAATGTCTTTGCGACCGGATGAAATGGCTTCGAGGTCCGTACTTTGGAGACCATTGGTGTAATTTGACTAAACTTCAAACAACAAATACTATGCAATTTTGCGCTCATATTTGCTGACGTAACAGCTCCCCGGCCATGCGCTGCTAACAACTAACAAATGTTCCTCGGTAGTTGCGACCAGGTACAAGTTGTGTTTCTGAACCCAACCAAAAGACTTAACAAAACAATGCTACCGCCCGCCATGTCTTGAGCTGTTACCGGTCCACCATTCTGCACCAAGACTTGCTTTGCCTGTGCTTCATAGTTTTTCCCGAAATATCATGTAGAGACGTTTGTAGCTGTGGCTTTCACAATGAAAATTTTATTAGGACCATAATTAATCACCCGTTGCTGAGGTTTGTGCACCGATCGTTGTGACGCGTCGACCCCCTGCGATAGTTGAATAATCCGATCTTTTCTTTGTTTTGCATTGCGACTGGCTTCATTAGGAGGTAGGTTGAAATTGTGGCCGAAACACAGTTGTCGTCATTCCGTTTGCCTGGCTTTGAGTAAATGCATGGGTTTTAAGTTGTTTCTTTCGACAATGGTGAAAAATCCAAATCATGCTTTCTTGTTTGACTGCGAAGCTATGAACTCCTGTAATTGAGTGCTCGGGCTCGTCTTGTATGCGAATCATCGAAACCGCTTAGGTCTGATTATTTTCGGTGCTTGTTTGGTGCTTGCATTGAGACACCGTGAATGCTCCTTTGCTTGCCGAGTCATATACACTAACATTTCGAAACACTGATATCACTCGTAGTATTAATTCCCGCGATTGTTCGTGTACTTGTGCTTTGTTCGTGTACTTGTGCAGGCGTGTGGTAACATTTGTTGCAACGTTTTTGCCAAACGTCTTAACTGGTGTCGTAAATTCGTTGAAATCTGTCGGTTGAAACAGCTTTGTTCTTGTTATCGAACCATCTTTTCTTCATGGTCCAGGAGGAAGATATAAAACTTGGAAGAGGAGGTGGTTTATTTTGTCCGACAACTGTCTGTACTACTTTGAATTCCCGTCCGTAAGTTTCATTTTTTATAGAAATGTTTTCAAAACAAGTATTTTCCGCACTATCATGGATCGTTGTGAAAAAAACTAGCCAAAGTGTCTGATTTGGGAGAGAACTGCTGATTTTTTGAAAGTTATCTTTCCTTACTGCAGAGGCAATTACCCACGAGCTTATCGTACACTGTCGTTTTACACCCAAGTCACTGTTTTCTGCAAACTAATATTTTTGTTTGTTTGACTGCCTGCATGTCGTATGTGACGATCGCCCACCAATCCTTTCGTTTAATCTCGGCATTTTTCACAATTTGAGAAAAATTCCTGCTCGAAAAGAGCAATTGCGTTTCGTGAAAAACTTTTGCAAATGTAAGGAATATAAACTTCTGATTTTCGTCGATTTTGATTTTTTTGCTTATTTTTCACAACTTCGTCCGCGGTTGTTTTTGAACTGGAAGTTGATCACTTGGAGCTTCGGACTCAGTAGATATTTTCACATCGATCCGTCCCTGGTCATTGCGCTGAGCAGGAACCTGATGACCTTTGACATGATGTGGTCACGTGACCACGGTGACTCACTGAATGGAACGCCTCGCCATAAAATATTTCTATAAGTTTTAGAAATATTCTGATTTTATTTGAATCCCACAGTCATCCACGTTTCCGAATAAATAAGTTTCTATTAAAACTCGAAAAGACAAATGGAAAACATCGATGGAAGAAAAATACGAGCAAGAAATGTGTGTACAGTGCAGTGGACGAAAAGTTATTTGTTTTGTCAGTGAAGTCGAACCATGTACGAGGTCTCGTTCGAAATCGAACTGGTTCAGCATCAAACCTGTCTTGGTGTTGTAATAACCAATAAATTATTGTAACAGTCAGTGCATTTTAAGGCGTTTTGAAAGACCGAAAAGCCTCAAATTTTTCCAACACTCTGCCAGAATGCAGTTGAACCTCCATGCTCAAACCACCATCAACATACACAAAAACCTTTACTTCACCACCATCTCGGTGTGTAGCGGATATAGTTGCGGTCGCCCAAAATGTCTCAGCGACCATCAAAGTCAAACATTTCAAAAAGAACCTGGTAACAATGACGGTTGTGACGTAACACGGTATGTTTGTTGCAGGACAAGGAGCCAAAAGGCATCATACCTTTGGAGAACCTCCAAGTGAAAGAGATGGCTGACCAACGAAAGCCGGTAGATCACGTGACTTGCGATGTGCTGTTGTTTGTCGTATTACGTCACAAAGTTCTTTGTTATTGCAGCATTGTTTCGAAATCTACCTTCCTGAAGACGCGCTCATGCAAACCATTAAAGCTGCCAAGACCGATTCGGAAGGCAGAGTAGTTGAAGGTAGGGTTGCATGTGATGCTGTATGTCAGTGCTTCCCAAACTTGTTCGAACCGTTACCCAAATCAAGGCAGCGATTATGTCTTATTACCCACCAATAAAAACTTTTCGCATTTCCTGTCGAAAATTTCTTTTCCAGTGATCGCTCATAGTACAGAACAACATTGTGGTTTTGGTTCCGCGTTACCCCCAGAAGAACCGCATATTACCCCCGGGGGGTAATTTACTCCCAGTTTGGGAACCACTGCTGTATGTTCTCAACCTATACGCAGTTGCCATGACGTCCTGCCACGCTGAAACTTTTTTTGTACATTTCACTGGTTAAATCAGGGGTCTCAAACACGAGGCCCGCGGGCCACATTTGGCCCGCAAGAACATTTTGTGCGGCTCCCGGTATTTTTGAAAATTTTCAAATAGTTAACATTTATGTTATTTACTTTATTCACCGGTGCTTGAAAGTGCTCGGCCAGCGAGTGAACAAGTTCCTTTTAAACGAACGTAGAGACGGCCAGAAATGATTTGCTTATAACTCATGATACCTCTCGCAGGAAACAAGATGTAAAAGCTGTTTGTAGTAAGGTTCTGGTACCGCCATTGTTGCGTCAGCGTCATAATGCGACCCTCGAGTTACTTATAAGTCCTCATTTAGCCCTCGGAGCAATTTGAGTTTGAGATCCCTGGGATCGAGTCTGGCATGTTTTGAGGTTTCACCTGCATTCAGAACCGGGCGGCCACAGCGAATCAAGAAATTGTTTTCTTTGGATGGATGCAAAATCAAGTTTGTTATGCTTATCACAGCAATTTTTTTCTGCAAATGACATTTTCTGTACCTTTTTGTTTAAATGTCAAACTTTGTAGAAGTTTCAGTGAAATCAAATATATAAGCAGAGTAATCACAATCACAAAGGTTACAGATGAAGTATCTGTTGATAAATTTTTTTTCGTGGAGTTCCACGTGAGCGCATTGCTCAGGAAATACTACAGACTCACTCTCAGCAGGTTAATTCGATCAACAACCTTCGAAACCTCCAACAAATTTTAAAAAACAGCTCGTAAAAAATGACTTTCCACCTCCAACACTAAAGGTTGGAGATTCTTTACAAAAATACAACGAACTGTAGATCGAACCGTAGAAGCTTTTTACCTGGACATGAGTCAATTTGAATTCTCTCGCGTTAAAATCGATGATGTCGTCATCATTGTCTTCCGAGAGAAATGTCACAGTTAAATCACCGCAAGTCGAAGGACGATCTGCCGATGTTGGCCAGTAGCAGCAGCAAACCGAATGTCCTGCAAACCACAAAGCAGTAGCTTTGTAAAAGAGCTGTTATTTGCTGCAGTAACGCAAAAACGTGCCAAGCTTTAGTTTATTTGGCGGGTATTCCACATCTCGACCGCACAACCTTAACATTCCACTTCCAGGATTCCCGCATGCCCTTATCACTAAAGGCTCACACTGTTCAGTTATGTTGAGGCAGGAATTCAGAAAGTTTAAAAATGGCGTGAGGTAATCGAAATTTATTATTCTTTGAGTATTCAAGATTTGTGACAAGCAGAGAGTACATACCCAAAGTTGATAAACCAGATTTGAATCCTTAACTAATTCAACTAATTATTGTGGTCACGGTTAAAGACTCTTGGAACTATGTAACACTCATCATCTCTGGTTGACCACCTCGTGCTTTTCAGGCAAGTTCGTCCATCATGTAACCTGGATGCATCCGAGATCTTCCTCTCTGGCATCAGCTTGACCTGGTTTTAACCCGTCGCCAATCTCTCAGCCAAACCCAACACACTCCTACCTACCACACTGTGGACTGCAGTGCTTATCACTCTTATGGTCTTTTCCAAGACCAAGGTCAATCTTTTCCAAAACGAGTTCGTTACTCCAAAGCAGCCACAGCCCGACACCTTCAATATCAACCGCATCGCCTGCATGTGTAAACTATTCTCGTTCTCAACTGCTCGCTTTGAGCCTTACCAGCTGGCTTTGTTCTACACCCAGGAAATACGGGAACATCTTTTTTGTAAGAACTCTCAGCGCGTCGTCACTGCATATGGTACAAGCAAATAGTTTAACGCAGACTGGTGCAAAGCACCTTACAATAGCATGGAACCGGTGATGGAAGCAAAGCACTAGGTTCCTCTCCAGTATAAAGCTAATACAACCAAGAATGTGCTCACGTTCAAGACTCGAAACAGTCTGCAAGACATACCTTGCAGCAGTGCCCGAATAGAGACTGGATGGTGCTCTGCTCCAAGATGCCGCAGACTCTGAAAACACGGAAAATGCACGAAGGCATAAAACGAGTCGCTGGACCGACTGTTGTCATCTCTGCTCCTCTGCTCCGATCACATCCAAGTAAGTATTAACGGATACAAAGCGACAGGTTGACTGCTGAGTGGAACACTTCCATGAATTGTTCTGCTCCAGGAATAAAGTCTCAGAAGACGTCTTGCGTGCTGTCCCCACTCTTAGCACTCTAAGCTGACTGGACGCGCTACCAAATGTAGAGAAGCTGGAACTGGCGATTGATGAATTCCACCATGGCAAAGCACCCGGTCCTGACGAAGTCTCTACAGAAGTGATCAAATTCGCCAAGACTTTGCTGCTTCAAGATCTCTGTGACTTGCTGTGCCGCTGCTGGATTGAGAAGTCATTTCCACAAGGCCTGCAGTGTTCCAATCACCCTGTTTAAGGATGCAGGAGATTGCAGCGATTGCAATAATTGCTGAGTCATCTCGCTGCTCAGCGAGTTCTTGGAAAGGTGTTCGCCTGAGTTCTTTCTGCCAAGCCTTCGTGCTTTCGCCGAGAGAGTTCTTCCCGAATCTCAGTTCGGCTTCGGATGCAACCGCTCCACCAGCCACGTGGTGTTTTCCGTGCGGCGATTACAGGAAAAACGCCAGGAACAAAACAAATCGTTTAATGTTGCATTTGTCGACCTGAAAAATAACTTTAATCTTGTCGGCAGAAAGAGCCTCTTCAAGATCTTGGATACGATCAGCTGCCCTCAATCCTTGTCTATCTGATGGAGTCGCTCAAAATCAACATGACATCAACTATCTGCGCGAATGGATAATCAGCTGAGGCATTCCATATGCTCTGCGGTGTCAAGCAGGGTTGTGTTCGCTCTCACACATGATCTTTGCTATGTAAGATCTAGAGTCACTAACACCAAAAGTAGTTTAACACGTCATAATTATTTTTTTCCTCAGAAACAATAAAACAACCATCAACTTTCCATTATAATTTCAGCATTTTTTGCGCTTCAAACAAGAATATTGTGATATGCACAGTTTATTGCTAGTGACGTAACTAGAATTTTGATCCAGCAGAGGAAAAGGTGCTGAAAGCGACCCACTGGCCACTTTAGGGAGCCAACTAGTCAACACTCAGAAAAAAACTTGAGAAATGATGGTGAATCCGTATGTGGATGGCTATAGTAAAAACCCTGAATCACCGGAAAATATTCCGAAAAACGCAAAAAAAACAACAACCAATTGTAAAACCAAAATATAAGCGAAGTGGGTACCCGGTTTTTACATTTAGCTTGCCAGGGGGCCATTTGCCCCACTGCCACTCCGTCCGGTACGCTACTGCTGATTGCGCGGAAGTACATCTGCCAAAGACCAATATATTCAATCGTTTTTTCGGCTGCTGTGTTCCAAAGATCTCACATTCTCTCTACTTATAAGAACACAATGAATATATGACGATTAATCCCCTCCCTGATACATTTCCACGCACGCCTTTGAAACAACCTTTACAAATATGGCTGTTGTCTGATATTCACACACAAAATATTCGGATGGACCAACAGTTGATCAGGACCTTGCGCCATGCTTGCAAAAACAATAGTTCACCTTTTTCGGTAAGTTTTGTCAGCATGACAATGTTCTCAATGCGGTTCTCCCAGACCATAGTCCAGAAGTCGGTTACGGTGTCTTCCATCGGTCCTTGGGTAGCGATGAAAGCTCTTTTTCGCCGAAAACCCTTCATTCAAAGAAACAAAGTAAAAACGAATTACCAAAGGTTGTGCGAAACGTCAAGAGTCTGGATGGGGTTCAAGTTCGGAATCTGCAGTGGGTGTGAAGAAAAAGAGCCCCCCACTGTTTTTAACATGTGGCCACTAACTCCCTGCTTCAGCCATGGGTAGGAACTTCGCAGTAAATATTACTTCACTAAACCAGATCCACTCTTATGCGAATAGTGGCGTTACCATCTTACGCTGAAGTCTACAGTGTACAATGCTTGAGACGCGAATGAAGGTATAGATCGACCAGGTGAAAGCTGTCGGGTCAAAATAGGAACAAACTTTTGGACGTCAATCCCGCTTTTACTCAATACGGAGACGCCTTAGCGGGGCGAAAGTAAATCCGTAGCTTGTTTGACAAGGCAGGATGAAGCAGACGATTTTTGCAATTCAGCTGCCAGCCAAACTTCCTCGTATCAAATTTAACCGTATTGTTTGGCGATAAAGACGATGAATCTTCTCAGTGGCGCGGGTCAGTTTCTGACCAAGATTCACACAGAATGCGATTTCCATGAAAAGAATCCTGTATTGTGACACCAGCTGATAAAAAGCAATTCTTTTCACTCCATTAGCATCAGGTCGCGGTCAAACCAACGTTCTCTTCACTGTTGCTTTCGCCATTTTGCAACTTACAATAAAATCTTGCATAGGACGAGCAAAATCATCACGCTAATGCTCACATCAATATAAGAAGCGTTGATGTAGTCGGATTGAGCGTTGCCGGGTTTCCGTGGAAGGAGAACGCGATTAAAATCATCTGCGAATCAATGAACAGGATTTTAATGTCGGTGTGAGATACGCAAGCAGATATCTTGCAAGCCAATACTTACAAGGCATAATCTGCAACACTCTGTTTTTCTTTAAACTTTTTCGACCATGTTTGAGGCAATCCTTCGCTATGGGAAGTTTCAGCAGTTTTTGAAATTCAAATTCCATTTTGTTTTCCTCGGCGTCGCCTGACTTTTCTCTGAAGAATTCAGGAGGCAAACAGAACACTTGGATATTTATATTGAAAAGCTGTTATTCAATCAGAAATAAAATCTTACTATTTGTTATTTACGGAAACATTAACGCTCGGACTCCAGCAGCGTACTGAGGCGAAGTGTAGAAAAAATGTTTCACAATAAAATTTTTTGCAACCAACGCTCAGCGGCGACAAATCGAAGTATTTTTATGTCGTGATTTAATAATTTCAACTCAACACTTTCTAACGCAACACATACTTCTCTTGCGCAAGATAAATTTCAACAAGCTAATTGTCAAAACTGCTGATCAGAAAACAACACACTGTTTTATTTGGTAAATGTTTGGGGGGCTAGTTTTTAATCAAACACTATTCCACCAAAACGGCAGTAAGTCAGATCTTTGTGAAATCAGTGAATTGTAAAAAGAATATGGGTTCCGGAAGCACTTTAATTTTCAGGAAGTGCTTCTTTCTCAAGCTTTTCACAAACTGCTCTTGTTCAAACAGTTAACTGGTAAAAAACGTGTGAGAAGATCAGAAAAAAACATTAAAAAATGAAACAAGAGACTTTTGGTTCAAGCATAGGTGTAGGAGCAAGCAAATGTTTGGGAGTGCAAAGGATTTTTGCCCAAATTTTCCCAAACTTGTCCAAAAAGTTGTCGTGCAACTTTTCCCGACAGTTTTTGTGGTATGACCTCCAAAACTATGGTCTTCACTTGTTTTTCTGCAAACCTTGGGCGCCATTTTTCGAATTCAAACAACGTTGGGCGTCAATTTTGCCCAGATTTTCATGGATTTTACCTAGATATTTAGGGATTTTGTTCGTATTTTCAGGGATTTTGCCCAAATTCTCAGAGATTTTGCCCAAATTTAAGGATTTTGCCCGGATTTTCAACAAATCAAAACTTTTGGGGTGCGCTTGCACCCCCTGCACCCCCGCCTCCTGCACCACTGGGTCCAAGGATCTTCCAACATGAACAAAACTAACATTTACTATTGAAGTATGTACCTGAGCTCCTGGACATGACGTTTGAAGTGGTTGACAGGGACTTCAGTGTTCCCGAACTTGATGTGCTCCATTACAGCTTTGTGTGCAAATCCGTATTGAGCCTGGGTTGAGATGCAGTGATAAAAAGACAGATTGTAAAGTAATCTTCAACACATCACAGCAGTCTTACATCAGTCTGCACCAGCATCATTCTTTGCTGTCTGATGTGCGACAAGAATGAATACAGATCCGCTTTGCCTTCAGCCTGCAGCTGATCCAGGGCAGCATCAATGACAATGAAAGTTCCAGTCCTTCCAACCCCTGCACTGCAATGGACGATTGTGGGTCCTGGCAGGAAAAGTTATGAAACGTTGATGGTTTTGCACAGACGCTGGAAATTGCATATACATGTGTTGCAACAGGTAAAGCTGAGTTAATTTCCATTGATTAATGAATTCGGTTTGTTTATCGAATGGGCTTATGTTTAAGATGACTTCAGTTATGCCCAACAATTTTTCGTTGGTAACCAGAAATAGCTGCAATCCATGTCTTTTAAAATTAGTACAAAAACCTTCGTTTACGCAACATGCAAGAAGCCAAACATTTGCGCAAGAATTATGTTGAAATATTAAAACCCAGACCGGCTCACGATACATTCGCTACACTAAGTAATTGCTGGTATATTTGTTGTCAGTTTTGCATAAACTGAATAGCAATCATAAAATTCGCAGAAGCCAAGGGCGGAACTGATCGAGGATGTAACAACTCATTTGTAACACGTTTTTATATATACATTTTGAAAACTTTTTCAATAAAAATATAAATCTACTGCTCTCATGAATCCATGATTACATGATTACATGTTTTTATTCAATAATCGGTTTCAAATTGCACGAAACTATTGACTATATGAGATCCAGGCGAACTGCAGTTAACAATTTGTCTTTTCAGTAAAATGTCAGGTTAATAGGCGACGCTCAAACGTATTAACATTTTTCCGGCAAAGATTCGCCATTCCACAATATTATCGAATTTCAAACGCAATCACAAATGTGAAGTATGACGACAAAGAGCTTAGAACCACTTCAATGTCTGTGCAGTTTCCCAACGACGTTCTTTCCTGATAATTTAAACGCTCTGCTCTAAGTCAACTTTCAAATGATCGACTTTATGTTGAGATGCAACCCGTTATTATACTAGCAACTTCATGTTGTTAACTTGCTGAAGACATGTGGCCGGTAAACCTCTTGCATATACAGTACATGCAATATTGAAACGTGAGAAGTTCTGCAGCAAGCTGTCGAATTTGAAGAGAAAGGGATAGAAGTGACTGAAAACATAATTACGTTTTTTAAAACGTAAGATTTTTGCAGCATTTCTCAACAACTGAAAGAGTTGAGAAAACCAGCAAATAACTGGCTGTTCGCAAAACCTGAAATAATTCCATCGCATCGCCCGAGTTTCTAATCTTGGAAGTTATTTTAATGATATTGCAATAATGTCAGATTCACTTCGGTTCAAAGATCAGATACTTTAAGAAGAAAACGTGCTACTTAATTTAAAGCATACAAGCAGTGGAAAGTTAGAAACTACAATGAAATTAACATTTTAACACGATTTCGAGTTATATACAATGTGGCAGGCGCGGTGTTGAAGTTGCAGTTTCACAACTTAAAATATTTTATAAAAATAGCGTTAGCTGGGCATTGCAGGCAAGGCAAATATCTCCTCTGCTTAAACTTCAACCGCATAAGCTAAATCCTGTTGGAAAATAACTTCGTGAGAATAATATGTTTGGGTTTCGTTCTCATGATTCACCGCAAATTTATTCGTCATTCCAATGACAAGCGAGAGAAATAGAAATAGAAATTGTATTGAGTAACGTCTTCACTCCCACACGCAAAACGCTAGACTTTTAACATGCATCGCAGTAAAGAGAAATGAAAA
>JGI24158J21664_10001764_pt1 | contig 25060 bp, 19 predicted proteins | sample Ectturendosymbi3_FD_21664 | JGI IMG/M metagenome (IMG submission 21664) | reverse complement strand
GTAGTACAATTCACTGTCGAAAATGTAAAGTTTCTACCTTATGTGGTTTTTGCGATATAAAAATTTTTAATGTGTGCAGGACTTTATGGACACCCTGTATAAGAAAAAATGGATGATTCGCAATTTTCGGTGAACTCTGAACTTCCTAAAGTGGACAAGTGGATATGTTTAAATAAATTTATCAATAAATAATTGTAAATCTAATACAGATCACCAGACTGTCTCATTTTAGTTTCAAATACGTCCAAATGATGTGTCGTTGAGTCAAACATCATGTGTTAAATACCTGTAGGTATTTATGTATATCTACCTTTGGGTATTTAACACATGGTATTAGGCGTCCTCGCTGACAGTCAAGTAGACTGGTCTTCTCAGATACAATTGGTGGGAACTAAATTACACGTCCACCTCATTTATTATTTAAAATTCGAAAATTCGTTCCTTTTGCCATTGTTAAAACCATGTACAGTAGCTTTGTATATTGTCATTTACAATAGTGTATTATTTCATGGGGTACAGCTAACAATTCCGTCCTACAGTCATTAAGCATTTTGTCACGTTATTCCTTTACATAAAGATAAAGATCTTGTGTTGAAAAGATCTGAATGTGTTGAACTTAAGCGATATCTATCGATTTGATTTGGCAAAATTTATGCACAACAACAAACTACATCAATCAGGATGGGTTGCTCAAAATACATGACATTTTTTTCGAAATATTTCTTGTGTTCATTCATACCAAACTAGATTCGCTGACAAACAAAAATTATTTGATACCAAGAGCTTCTACGAATCCTGGAAAACAGACTATTTCTTCCAGGGGAGCAGCAATGCTGCATTCTGGGCAGAAATAAAACAGATTGTGAAAGCTTTGCCCCATGGCACCTTCCTTAAACAGTTTAAAGATTCTCCCTTCACAAAATATAAGCTTGCTTTTATTTAACCATGTTTCGATATATGCCTCAATGTATTAACATCTATCGTCTCAAATAATATCCTTTCCTTTACTTGGTTTTTAAGTCAACCGCTTGTTTTGTATATCATACTTTTACGTTGCAACCCTTGTCATGTGCTTAAGCATGGTAACATTGTATTTAATGTAACAAAGTTAGGGCACTTCAACTGGATAACTCAAAACGGTTTTCACCGGCGTCCTAGTTTCGATTATGTTCAAGCACTAGTAGTGTTTAGTACCGCTTGGCTGTGCTATGCCGTGACAAATAAGCTACACAACGCGAAGGCGCCTGCGCTAACGCTTCATCGGTAAGAAATTTGAAATGTGAGGCATTCAACGCGTCAGTGAAGAAACCTGGTCTGTTTTCTCCGATCCAACCCGAGGAAGCCTCCGGGACATAACTAGGAGCCGAAAACAAAGTCAACCCGCATCTTTCGCGTGCGCCAAGCGTTTTCCCGAGACGTCACAATGACGCGCAAACCTTTATTGCGAGCCGCGCAGCTTGGAAGTAGAAGGCGTGCGATCGCAACTTGTCCTCGAGTCGAAGCATCTTGACGTAGGCGCGCAACGTCATCTTCCGCATGCAGTACTGATGGAAATCGAACTGGTCTTCCAGGATCTCGGTGAAATGCTACGAGGAGCAAGCGAATGGTAAATAATAATGGATGGCATAAAACGCGTTCACGCGCAGTGTGGGAAGCTACGGTAGTCTTTCAAATGATTTTTAGATAAAAATGGAACAATGACGCCTGCTTTTCACAACAGTAGCGCGCTATCAGGAAGGGTTCATCAAACATGCGGATGATTGACAAAAGCTGACATTTGGCTTCATTTGAACTGAGAATGTTGTCCTGCAATATTGCGGTTCCGAGTTTTTGCGGATCAGCGCACGACGAAGGCAACTTAGCCGCACCCAACCAGCAGGTCAGTTTGTTGGTGTGGTCAATGCTCGGTCCCAGGCCTGGCGTTGCCCCCTGCTGGTCGTCGAAAGGGTCAGGGTGTGCTATCGTTGACAACAACAGACTTGTAAACAAACAAACGGGCAGGAAACAAAACGCTCGCAGACACTTGCGTCGCAGAGGTTTCTTTCACATTAATCATTCCAAACGACAATGAAGCAATGCAAACCGGTGAGTGTGCATCCATTTAAACCCGAGTCACACTCCGGGTAAGAACGCGCTGCTTTTATGTGACTTCTAAGACAAGCAAAGACAGCAAGGCATAGATTCGGTTGCAGTAAAAGTCTGTGACCAAATGCCGAAGCGGCCAAGCCTTACCCGGTCGACTTCGTGGCACTTCTTGAGCGCCTCCCCCCATCTGTGCGCCCGCGCGTGTGCCGCGGCGCATTCCACTTCGTACCACATGCATTGCATCTCGCGCAGGTACTCGTCCACGCTCACGTTTTCCTGTCAGTGGACAAGAAGGGTTGTGGGAAAAGAAACGGATAAAAACAAGTCGTAACCCGGTGATTTTTCGGTCATTGATCGAATTTTATTTTAATGACAGAAAACAATTAAGTCAATTCTGCTATGATGTCAATTATGCCTTTTTCAGTCATACAAAAGTGTCCTAAAACGAAAAAATGTCATCAAGCTTTTAAGCTATTTTGGACAAACGAATGATCTCAACGAAACGCATCGTAATTGAAAAAGCCTCGTCACTTTCGCTGGTTCTAAGCGCGACACCGCAAGGTGGACTCGAGAGAAACACTGCCCAGTGAGTTACTCACGATTGTGAGCCACTGCGTGTTACGAGATGCGCGATGATGGGATTCGGGGAGAACAAGCGTCAGCATCAAATAAAGTCGAACTTCAACCCCACAGGGCTGCGTTTCTTAAACATTTGCGGGTCACGGGCCCCAAGTACTTCCTCATGAAGGTTTCGGAGCCCTCAAGCAGAAACGTTGCAATAAATATTTGAAATTAGGTCGTAGTAAATCATCGTCGTAGTAATCGAAATGCCTGCAACGCCTATTATCCCTTTAAATCACATCATGGACCCCTTATAGCACCCTTACAGGCCCGTGAGGTGTTCACGGGCCCGCAGGTTGAGAACCCGTGCCATAGAGTATCATTTAAATGCAAACATGTCGCAGGAGTTCTTCTGCAAAGTAGAGACGCCGGTTACAGGTCTGCACAGTGCAGCAGCGCATCTATACAGTAAAAGTGGTGCAGCATAGCAAAGGGAGTCATTTTAACATGAACGGAAATTTTCAAGTCTTTCACAACGTTTTTTTAATCGACTATTAACAAATGATAAATCTTTTGGTGAAGAATGACAAGGACAGACATTTAAAATTTTCAAAAAATGCTGAACATAAATATCAGCGGCGTCTCGAACTTACGCCAGTATCGAATCCAAAGAAAAGGTCAGACGATTGTTAATCATTAACACCAATTCACCCAAGCATGAAAAACAGGCAACCACCGATTGGCGGCACTGACCCGCGTGAATTTCGATGCTATCTCTTCGGCCTCCGCTATCATGTCGTTCCTGATCATGTAGCACGCGCACTTGCAATTGATGAACCTATCCGCTGTGTCCAGCGACTGGGCCTCGTCCATAGATGCCATGGCGCCGGACATGTCACCCATGTGCTGGAAAAGTTTCGGATTAAAAAAATGGCGTTTTATCTTCGTGGAATTGAGCGCTCGTAGACAGGCGACTGAACGCGAATCGCGCAACGCTGGCGATACGCGGCAGCGATCGGACAGGTGGGAAGCATTTGCAGCTCCCACGGGATCAGAAACACGGTTGCGCGCTGACAGTTCGAACGTGACGTGAGGTTCGTTCGCCCAGTGATGGTTCGGCAACGAACGGGCATTCAATGCGAAAAAACATGCAAGTGAAGGTTCTTCTGGTTGTTGAAAGATGCACATCCAGTTATGACGTGCATGCTTAGGAAAGATTGCCACTTCTGACTTACAAACTAATCTTAACTATGGCCTTGTGTATTTTCATATGACAAGGTCAAGATTCAGATATCGTGGAGTGGGCAGGGCACGGAGACAAATGATACTGGAGTAAAATTTCAAGCGAGTTCCAACGTAGTGTCATTCAACTTGGGCACAAGAAGCACTGTAAGTTTCGCTGAATAAAGAGCAATAACATCTTTATTTTTTCGTGACAAAAAGTGGCATCTCTCCAGTAACATCTCAACGTTAAAATTTATCACTTCGGCCACTTTTTACCAGTACTAATGGCAATATGCAATTTTCCACAAAATACCGGTATTTTAAACGATAAAAAATTGTTTTTTCTCTATATTTTAATCTAGTTTGCGTGATACGAGTATTTTTCAATTTCTGCTGCTCTTTAGATGCTTTAAATCTGCAAAACACTTCCCGGGTTGGAGTATCATTTTCTTCCTTGAAACCTTGTTGGTATCAGTGGCTTGTTTATACCGGCGCATTGCCGATAATATAATGGAAAACACCTGAACCACCAGTCCCAATATCAATTATGAGTTTATCTTGAATGTAAAGGAATGGACACACTCCAACCCAGTCAAATAAAATCTACCTTAAGCACTTTTGCTTTGGCAACGTGAAGCTCGATCAATGTTGGAGTATGCTTGATAGCTTGATCAAGGAGCTCCAATGCTCTTTTGTACTCTCCGACGGCGTCCCGGTGCTGCGCCAGGTAGAATTTGACCCAGAGCAAAGTGGTGGGGGGTTGCTCCTCTTCGTCTAAAGGAAAAAACGGAAGTTTTATTTTTCAACTGAAAAAAAAAAACCAAAAAACAAACAACAAGATAACACGAAGTCCTGCTTTCACACGTACACAAGGCCAAGGGAGGGACAGATAATTGTGATTGTGCTAAGTGCGTGCGTTTTAACCAAATACATCGGAACTAACCAAATGATTCGAAAAAAGCGCGCGCATCACCAATGCACAAGAGCTGCGTAGCGTTTGATTTTCAAGTCGTGGAAGTGACACAGCAACTAAAAAAAGGACAAACAACGCTGGGTCGACTGCGTGGGTGGGGAACCTGCGCCCTGCGGGCCAAATGTGGCCCGCGTGAACATTTAACATAGCCAGTATCAGATTTTTCGTTACCCAGATAGAACACAACATCGCCTCAAAACAATATTCTGTGATAAGCAGACACTTAGACAGCAAGTCAAGAGAAGTATCTCTCGCTCATTCTCATTGTTTCTTTCTCCTTATTTTTCTTAGGAAGACAAGGTAAGATAAAATTAATTACTTTTGCGGCCCGCCAGCGATATTCTGCAATGTATATGGCCTGTGGTAGTGAATAGGTTCCTTACCCCTGATTTACTGCTTATGTTCAGCGCAGTTTTCGGCAAATGTACGTTGTCAACCAAAAGAGAAGGCAAATAGACAACAAAACGTTTTCGCTCATAATTCGAAAGTGAAACAAGACAGGTCACCGCTACAACTTCACAACCACCATAATCGGCTCGACGTGAACATAATCAGTGTTGCCACGGCAAAAAAACGACAGCTTGTCGCGCTGAGTCGCTTCACTTCTATAGCCCTGAACGCTGCGCATCGGAAAATACGATGCAACTAGTTCAGAACGTCGTTGACATAAAACTGCGCGCGTACCGCTGTCAGAAAACTTCGAACTCCTTTCAAGGTTTTCCACAAAGCTTTCGGCCACGGATTCGATCCTTGCAACTTTGTCCGGGTCCTTGTACAGGGGCTTGAGGGTGACGAACAATGGCGGGACGCCGCGCTTCAACTGCGTGCGCATCACTTTTTCTATCAGGCTTTGAAATAAACCACCTGAAAAGAAAATGGTCGCAGTCTGGATTTCGCGCAGGGCAAGCGCTCAATTTCGACAGCAACATTTCGCCGATTGCTGCTCGTTGGATGCGCGAAAAAAGCTTCAATTCATGGCAAAATTTTGGCCAATGCACAAAAGTAGGCCAGAAAGCACGGATGATTCATAGGACTCGATTAAACCAAAGTTCAAGAGAAAACTCGTTACTTATTGCAAAACACTCGGTCGGCAATAAATCCCTTGTTGGGGGTACAGTGCATAAAATTTTTATGCTATGTATGTTTCGCTGCTCAGATACGATTTTGTTGTGAAAATGAATAAAAATGGACGTCGGGAAGTCAAAAAGAGTTTAGTCCGGAAACAACGGATGTCACGTGTCCCAGGAAAACGTAATCAAATTTTGGGTGGCTTTACACTCTTCTTTTTCTGACTCGTATAGCGTTCTAAGGTTTCCTGAGCAGGAAAATTTCCAGTTCAAAGGATTCACAGATGAGTACCAACTTTGGTGCCGCGTAAAACGTGCTTCGGTCGGTGAGCTTGGATCAACAGCAATGTAAGCAAAGGCACTATAACTGCGCGTGCATTGCTTTCGCATGTAACAGCAGTACATTGCCTATATTTTCGTTTCTGGCAAGCTTTTCCCAGAACATCCGCACGGTGTCCCCCTCTCTCTTCTCTCATTTAAACAGTACTACCACGCGCAACAAGCACAGACACTGAGACGTTGGCAGTTAGAGGTGTGAGCAGGATGCAGCAAAAAAAAATGAGAACACGCGACGTTCAACCGTAACGACAGTAGATGTTTAAGCTTTGAGATGGCGCGGCGCGATAGACGTGACTCACGCAACGTTTATGAAGGTACCGTATAAATGACTGAAAGCTTTGTTCAAAAACACCCTGTTCATACTGCAGTAAGCTCGAAGCGTTACCAGATGTGAAAGTCAAGGGAATCAACTTCGGCAAGTCCGCTTTGGGAAAGACTGCGGACACTGCTTCGTATATCTGCAATCGTTCCTCGTGGCTGCCAGGTTTCGTTATTTCTTCCAGCTGTGAGTAATACCTGCAAAAATCGTCATAGCGAACAAAGAAAATCGTTACAGCGAATAAACAAATTAGCTGCAGTGCAACAGTCGAGCTGCATCCTGCATGCCCTACAGACCGGACACATCCCTTTTATTAAACATGCAACTTCACGCGCCACGCCTGCACATTACAAAACCACTCACTCCCGGTGTACAGCATGCACAGGATATTAGCGTTTTTTGGTGAAATGTCGTTGCTTTCTCGCAGCCGCGTTCGACCAAAGTTGTAAACAGGCCCCATTTTGAAGCCCGAGACCGACATTTGTTTTTGAAGCCCGATTTAGGCCCGAAGGCCGAATTTACCGAGTGAATCAAGATATGCGCAACTGCGGGGTATTGGTGACGCAGCAAAGTAAACGTGACTAAATAATTCACAATTAATCATTTTTGTTGAAGATTTCATCAGCTCGATTGCCCTAACAGTTACTGGCAACAAGTGTCAGTCGTTGCAAAAAAGTTTGTATGCAAGCCCGAAATCGGCCTGAAACATTTTGACGAACTTCAGTCCGAACCCGACCCGACTCACAACTCTGGATTCGACACTGACAGTTTGTTTGTTGGGATACACAGACCGACTTGTACGATTCAAAAGTTGTTGTTTCTTCTTTTATAAGCGATTCTGTCAACGCAACAAGTCGCAACGTGTACCACAAACACATCTGGCCCTGCAAGAGCTTTATCAACACCTCCGAAAAGAAAACAAGGCTACTGACTTGTTATTTTCAGGGTTCCTGTAGATGAGGTCCGTCAAAGGTATCTCGGCCTCTTCAAGCTTGTCCAGCGCCATCAATAACTCGGCTGAAATAAAACGAGATCGACCTAGCACTCAGTTCAAATATTTCGCAATTAAGTTCTCTCCCCTACAAAGGTGGCCTCGACTACTTAACATGACAAGCATACACAGAATTCAGACTAGGGCCGCTATTGATTGGCCAGTATTGAACAACACAAAATTAGCGACAACAGCATCTGATTTCAATAATGTCGTCTATTGTGTGTACACTGAAAACCCTACCAATTCCGTAGAGTAGATGTATCGCATGCCGTAACAAGAAAGCGAAAACGATTTCCATGAAAAACGTACTTTTAATTTCCAAAAACAAAACCTTGTCAACAATCTTTTCCTCGTGTTCAATCAAATGGTCCAATGCTTGCTGATAATCTCCACTTTCTCTCAGAATTTCATTTTGGTACAGGAGCAGTTCACTCAGTTCGTACGGTGGCTCCGAATGAGTCTGCAAAAGCATTTTTTTCCATCTGATTGATTTACGCGAGACTATAACAGCTGACAACCGTTGAGAACCACCAAGAACTTTCTCAAGCTTATTCGCTCATCCACGCGCAAGAAAAAGCTGGAGTGATTTGCTTCTTCTTACACTGCAGTGCTCTTTCCACGTGAAATTTCAATCAAACCATATAATTTGTCACCTATTCGCTGAAGAAGTTTTTTTTTCAGACTTGTGTTGAGTCACAACCGAAAGACTGGTGACCTGGTTAGTTTAAGCGGCTGTAAAACTGCTGGCTTAAAATTAACTTTTACGTGCGTTTGCTGTACTTCATTATTCCAAAAAGGAAAATCCAGCGCCACTGTTTATGTATCATAATGTAAAACGTTCACTTTTAACACTTCGGCGAGAAAAAAAAACTTTTGAAACTCAAACATCGCGAACAAACAGGCCCGAAACTTGGCCGTGCAATTTCCTTCAAACAAATGGGTTTTTACTAATGGGAAGAACACCTGGCAAAACCAACATAGCATAGAATCAGCTTAATGCTGTGCACAAGCATTCAACTACTAGGTATATTTAAGCACCCCATACATCGCAAATATACTCACAACCACCCATCGTTTCAAAGCGACTACTCCATTTCGTGAAGTGCTGGGGCTTTGAGGAGTTGCCAGGAGTAGCCGCGCACGATTCTTTGTTTGTTTCATTGCGCCCAGGAGTTGCCGTGCCGAGCCGTGCACGAGCGCAGAATTACCCGACGCGATAAAACAAACGAGGAATCGTGCGCGGCTACTCCTGGCAACTCCTCAGTGTGGATTGGCCTCAACCGGCAAACGTGTCCTGACGGGCGAATCAGCGTTACCTGTTGCGTCTTGCCGAATTCTTCCAAAATCCTGTACGCCAGCGAGTATTCCTTCAGCAGGTGGTTCGCAATAGCGTATCCGATCCACGATGCCCGCTGCCCGGGCTTGAGTTGCAGCAAATGGTAGCGCGTATCCTGCAACAAGCGATCGACCACAAAGTTGTTTTTTTTTTCAACTCAAGTGCCGAAACGAAAATCAGGTGAATTTTCTTTATTTTAGCGCACTTGGTTCTATTTGAGTAAGGGCTGAAGATGGCCAAATGACGCGAAATCGCTTTCATAGTAAAACACTTTGCGAGCAGATTCAGCCGCGTCGCCTTTGTGGTTTCGGATATGTGCAGTCAGGATCATCGCAAAGTTATGAAGGCTGAGCGTGACATTAGTGCCATCAGGCTGATTCCTCGAAGGCTCAACAAGAGCAAACCCGGAGCGTTTGTATTTTTAGCGCACCTGATTCAGAGATGTCATAGAAGTACGATGAAGGAAAAGGTAAAAATGACTTATGTGAAAATCCTTTCCGTCACGGCTAGATCAAGGTTTGGGTTTGTTGTAATAGGGAGGGGTGTGAATTAATTGCCCGTCTGGTTCCTACTTTTCCGAGAAACATAGCCGTATATGTACCGAGTATTTTTTTTCAGCATCATCCGCGGTAAAAATCAGCGTCACGGGCAGCATCAGCAAGGATGCTGTCACGGCTGCTTTCAAGACTCATTTCCGCTTTAAATCAGTTTTTCTCGTGATTGTGAAGCTATTCCCGAAGGCGTCTGTTAAGTACACCATGCACTGCAAACGATTAACGATCGAGAAGCCCAAGTAACGCTAAATACGCGCTACGAACTGCTTTTCGTATACGATAAGTGTGGTCCATGCCTGAACGTATGGTGACTAACACATTTCGCTTTCATCAAGCATCCAAATAGTAGCGATGCTTCCGGCAATGCACCAAAAGCCACCTATTGATACGCAAGGCGACAGATAGAAATGGAGAAGGCAACCTACGCGATATCCCTCAAGATCTCGAAGGTGAACTTGAAGCAACGACAAGTCTTTCAAGATGTGCAGATTGTCCTGAAAATATACAGGAAGATGTTGTAAAAGAATATGTACCGATATACACCAAAACGAGATTGTACTGAATCGTTAGTAAGTGTGGCACCTTTGTTGTGGCTGTTAAAATTTATTATAGGTTCGTTTAAAAAAACACTACCACGCATAAGCATAAAAGTAAAAGTGTACTGGCCAAGCGTACAATATTTTCTTCGTAGACATTTGAACCTCCGGCCGAAGTAAACGAACAGGAGCCAGACGGTGTCTTCTGCGGCCAATATGACGCTTTCTACTCTGTTGCTCTGGGGTAAAATGGACGTGTGGACAAAAACAACGCACACCTTCTCCAACCAAATGTTATGTTGCCACACTGCGTTGAAACTTTATAGGTTGATTTCAATGCAAAAGATGCGAAAAACATCTCACCTTGTCCCATTTTAGAGCATTTCTGTAGCATTTAACAGCTTCGTCATACTTCTTATCTGAGCGCTGCAGTAAGCCATATACGTGCCAGCAAACATGCGACTTCAAGTCATTTTTGAGACCCCTTTTGACTAATTCATATGCTTCCTCTTTCTTCCCCAAACAGTTCAGTGTCAAACCTTTCATTGCAAGTGTTTCTGCAAGAAATAATGCGCGTAGTAAATCTTGCACGCTCCGCGCAAACTGCCTAAGACTGAAGGGTTGGTGGTAATGGGTGCCACAGACCACAGAAGGTGATAAGTACAACACACCACAAAGAAAAGAAAACGAAAAAATTAAACACTTTATACAATAGGAAAAAAAGTCGACATTTGAAAAAATGCTCAGTCAGATCAATGGTCGTGCTTTGTAGCAACCGCTTCTAGTTTGGTCACTGCTTTCTGAAAATGACTATACAGAATACAATCACCCTCAAAAGAAGATTTTGAATGAATTATAAGCACAAATTCAATGGAGTTCAGAAAAATGCTGCAGCTATAGTAGTACATGAAGTCATCACAGAATGCCTTGCTAAACACAAGATGCTAACTTATTGTATACTTGCATCATTGCGTGGTTTTCACAAAATTAAGAAAACTAGCACCATTTAGGCAAACTATGGTTGTTACAACACTACATCTGATTAATCTGACGTATACAAAGTAGCATTCATCTACTGCATAAACAGTATAGGTCTCAATTTGAATTTGCCATGGTAACAAGAGATGCCAATCACAAAAAACAAATGTAAGTTAATCAGTGCTGATGCCTATTTATACAGTACAAAATCAGTTTAATCAAACATGTGTCAACAAATATGTCAACAAGGTTCAACATCTGTGGCTTTGGGATTTCATTTAGTCCATTGATACTTAGAATTGTGCACAATAAAAGCATGTTACGAAAATGCTTTTGAAGCTTGTGCTACATGAACAGAAATTTTCTGTCATTAAATTTGTTGCCCAAGCTTGCACANTGTAGGTAAACCTCAGCTATATCTTAAAAGTGGCAGCGCGGGAGCATTCACTTTTAATGATTTATTAACATGATTTTTTTAATTGGACAGTCACCCATGAGCTGGCTAAAATAAACTGTTACACTTGCCCTTTATGAGGGGCTGAATAGGTATTTTTCTGCACATGCTACAATTGCTTGTAAGATATTCAGCTGTAAGCATGACACAGGTACTACCTTGCACACAATACAGGTATCACGACACAGGTGCCATAAAGTGTACTTATATAACCATGAAAGAAAGCAATTCTTTTCTTCATTTCTCACTGATACAAAAAATTTCATTGTACATTATGAGAGATGTCAAATGTAGCATATACAGTGCTTTGAAAGTTCTTTGCTTGGTGGTAAAGCACAAGGTACACTTGCTTCCAAGTAACTTAGAAGAGCTGACTTTGTTTGTTTATGGCTGCATTGAGCTAAAGGATTTATGCGTTATGCTCCAAGAGTTACCAGTACACAATTCTGCCTTCGTTCCACAATTATTGCAGGAAACAATCAAAATAGATCAACAAGTAGGTAACAGTCAACATTAAAATAATCACATGCTGGTAAATCATCTATAAACATTGCAAGTCTTGTTACCTCCATGTTCAGAAAATTTAGGATTTGAAAGAATTTGCTTGGCAAACTTCAATCCATTTTTATACTGCTTTTGTTCATAAGATCGCTGAAAAACAGAAAAAAGCACACTAAATGTGAATCTATGGATGCGAAAACAAGATTTTTAAAACACCATATGCCCTACGCTACACAACAGTCAAGTATTGAGTAATGGCTACACATACAGTTGAAATAGAGAATAGCTTTTAAATCACTTAACAAAATGTTATCTATGTACAATTTATACTGTGAATCTTACCAAATACACACAAAATGTCAGTGTGAAATACTGCAAGATAGGAGCTATGCTTGCCAAACAAATGCGCAACATTGATATTTTCCATGCCAACATTATGTATCTACCACTCTGGGGAAATATCGCCTTGCGTTACAATACAAGTACTATTTTAGTCACATGACTCCACAGTTGTGAGTTCCACACCACTTGGTTGTACAAATTCTTACTGTTTTTGCTTATAGTGTTAGCAAGCTGTGAGGCCCAACGCACCATCCCATTAGCTGGTGTCTGCTGAAATACTGAACAAAGATGATCATTGTAACTGGCACAGCAGGCCAAGTTTACCACCATCCACCAATGTGCATGCTGGCAATGGCTGGGTTCAACTTGCAAGTTTTGTGTATGTCCTAAGTTTCTCAAAACCAATTCAAATTATCATTATTGACAAGAGAAGTTGTTTGCTCAAGTTTGTCCAATTAAAAGTTCTTATTCAGCAAATCAACAAAATGGCATTATCTTAAATGGTAATCACTACTACCTCAAAGTCAGTTGCATCTACAGCTGTAGCTAGAGGTATGCATTAGAGGGTGCATTGCTGCTGATATGGCCGGAAAACTGTGTTCATTTTCCAGTTTCGTATCTGGATGGTTTCCCATGGCAAGTCTGTTGCCAGGTGGTTCTGGAGGGAAATTGAAATCATAAGAAGGTGGATATTGCTAGGGTTCTCCACCTGTAGGCCAAAGCAGAAAACATGCTGCACATTTTGTTGCCTTTACACTAATCAACTGGCAACATACCAAAGCAATTCCAAAACACTTCAGGCTACATACCACTGTAACAAACCTGGGCCTACCACCACCATCTTTTTGAAGAAAGTTTCACTACATTGGAAGTTTTTTTCTGATGCCATAAAAGCAGATAACACTGGCATTAAACAACTGAACTTTATCAACATCCATATATGTACTTACATAAACGTTTGCAATATCGTCTCTCCTGCTGTCCTAGCATTTGGCAGCATACTGAACAAACTATCAAAGGACTCCATTTGAGTAAGATGCAGGGTACCCACACATTTTTAAACATCATTTTCCATACTTTTTCAATACCTTTTTAATACTAAATTTGAAAAATTCAATACCACTACTTCTCTTAATTTTTCAAAATTCATAATCATGAAACTCAATTTTACACATTACATAACACTGCATAAGTGCTTTGCCTTCACCAAAATTCTGCTCAGATACTTGAGATTTTTTTTCCATTTACAATTTCCATACTTTTTCAATACCTAATGTACATTTTGGTCAAATTCAATACTTTTTCAAGGTGTTGAAAACCAATTTTGAAATTCAATACTTTTTCAATACCGCATGGGAACCCTGAAGATGTAAGGACTGACAATGCATGATGTTATGTGAAATTGATTTCCTATTAAAAAATTGTGATTGATTCCATGCTTGTTTCACCTGTGGAGTAAAGGTACTTGAATTCAAAGCACTTCCATCACACAAAATCACAGTCACTGCTGCAGGATCCCATTCCCAAGTGGACCAACTCAAAAGAACCATACTTTCAAAAAGCCTCTGAAGACCTATTATCTTTCAAGGACCGTAATTTTGAGTTGTTTCTAAGTGAAAAACATTAGAACCAGTGTCCCAAAACATGGTTTTCAGTACAAAATGTACATTTACGCCCTCTGAGAACAGTGCAAAGATTTTCAAAACGTAGATTTACACACAACAAGCACAAAAAAGTTAAAAAAGGAGATGCTTGGTTTTAACATTTTTTGATATCTTGAAACAAGGACAGTGCATGTTATTGCCTAAAATAAGTAAAACTGATCCACTATTGAAAAACCAACTTCATTTGGAAAATAATGATTAATCACTGAANAAGTTTTCTGTCCTAGCTTTAGAAACATAATATNTAAAAGAATAACCTTGTTTGATTTCATCATATCATAAACGTGGTAACATGTGTTTTTTACAATTAGCTCGAAATTCCTGCAAGCAGTTCAAACGGGTTATTTTAACGACTTTTGAAACTACCTGTGATGACTCTATTTCAAGTATTCATTCCGCAATGCCAGAGGCAAAACTGTGAGCCGAGCACTGCTATGTTGTTCCAAATCCTGTTCGCATGCTTCAAGGTTATGGTCATTCAGCATGTCTGCATTTTTACACTCCTGGGTTAGTCACTTGCAGTTTGCAAAATATCAGTCATCAACCTTGGCAGGGACAACACTGAATGAAACGTTTATAGTTGTAAGAAAGAAACTTTCATTATACTCCCTTTTGAATGTCATGAGTGGTTTGCAGGCACCCCATCTTTGTTTGCACTGTGTTGTGAACATGCAGCTGCTTCCACAGTGGATGCTGCTGCACTGGTGGGAGACCAATGGCAGCAACACACATGTGCTTTTTACCTTTCACCTATCCATTAATGCTGAGCACAAGGCTGGACAGGCTGCAAGTACCATTTTTTAAGTATTCGGTTTGATCTAACCAGGATTTGAACCCAGCCTACCAGCCTTAGAGGCACATGCTCTATCCCACTAGGCCACTTAGCAAGAGTTAACAACAAAAAACAAAGATTAATTTAATTTTTGTTACAAAAGATCTTACATTTAACTGTTATCACACTACTTTGATTAGTTATATAGATGTTTGAGCTGCATCATTAACACACCTGTACAATTTTACATTCTTTTAGTTTAATTTTCTTTGATAACAGATAATTATTTAGTTTTCTTGCTCACCTCACTGCTCATCCCTGCGAGGATGGAGCGACTCTAAATCGCCTTTTTGGTTTAAGGTAAAAAATAAAGAAGTTTAAGCTATCTACAACCTACTAAAATCCATGAAATAGCATACAAAAAAACTCACTTTTTTCAAAACTTTTTAATGCAAAAGTATTATATATACTTATCCTCTTGTAGAAAATATGTTAAAAGCAGGGATGTAGTTCCAACAAAAAGGTGTGGAAACGCTCCCAAAAAACTGGTCATTTTAAAACAGTTTCAGACTCATTTTAAAGCAAAACCTGAAAAAAGTGTGGGAATGCCGTTTCCACCTCACTACATTCCTGATTAAAAACCTCCAGATGTCTTGGTTGTCTTTACTGTCAACAATTCAACAATTATGACCAAAATGGGGATGGATGAGCCACGAGAGTTCCTCAACAGTACTCAATGACTAGTTTTCTCCACAAACATTCCAATGAGTTATTTTCTTCAATTGTTTGGTTTGCTGGATTGCTTACAAGCCAAAAAAAATGTTTGAAAATGCAATCAGCTACGCAAATGTTAAAAAATCACCAGAAACTATCTAAAACAGTGGTTGTTAACCTTTACAAACACACCTCACATAGTTTTCCAAGCTTTTGTCAAACCCCATATTTGCCCAATATAACAGAAAGTAAAAATGGGTTACATGTTTCAGATGATCTTTGTCGAACCCCTAAAATGGCTCCATCGAACCCCGAACCCTTGGGGTTCGATTGAACCCAGGTTAAAACAACAACTCAAAGAGAAAAATGTATTTCTCATTTCTCGTAAAAATTTGAAATGCAAAGGTATATATGTATTTTTTTTGTTTGATAGAAAGTATGTTTAACTCCCTGTTCAAAAATATGTTGGTTGTCTCTTTACCATAAATGGCTTATAATTCACAACCAAATTAGTGATGCAGATACACTATACTGGCTTTCCCATCCTTAACATTTTCACTCCTGATCTATACATCTTTACATAATAGAAATTCTGGAGGAAATTCGGATTTAGATATATACAGGTGCAGATCTGACTTCTATTGGACACCAGCTGTAGTCTTTTTCTCTTCAAAGTTCATACACTTACATACAAAAAGCATGAAGAGAAAAAGAGGACAAATGAAGCAATTTTTCAAGCTTCAATTGCAAGGTGCTTTAGAAAACTGCCATAAATGTGGTCAACTATCAAAACATGCCTGGTACCCACCCAATGTGATTTCTCATGGAAAAACTCCGGTAGTGACAGTGTAAAGGGTTAAGTGTAAGTAATTTATGATTCCCAAGCAAAGCAACTCATGTTATCCAAACCAACTTTAAACAACCCTTTGCCAAATCAGCAATGGAAGAAGTTAACACCTTTACTGCTAAACAAGGTGAATTCATATGATTTTTTCATATGCATAATTGCCAAATGATGCCAATTTACAAAATGCCGAGCTGTTCAGTGTCAATGGTAGACATTTCCTAGTTGGTATCTATGCATTATCACGTAAGTCTTTGACAAACAAAAATTTTTAATTACATTGATTTCGCAGTAATTTGTCAAGAAATGGTATGTTCAGTAAGAGTAAGAAATGTACAATCTTTTTCTACAGTCTGTTTATTCTAATTGCCTTTTAGTTTATTTACTTAGTGGCATAAAAAATACCAAAACCACCAAAACTGCTTAGCAGTAGATGTGTTTTTTTTGCCTAAATGATGTGGTCAACAAAAATTTACTGATTTCTGTAACCTGACGCATGAATTGCATTTTAGTTTATTTGATAAGGTGAAAAAACATGTCCCAACTGTATAAAGCTACTTGGCTCCAAACGGATTTTTTTTACGAAACACTTGGCAGTATATGTGTTTATTACTATCATATTTTACTTACGACTATCAATGTTCAAAGTAATTGCTGGCAGCTAGGCTTACAGAAGTCACCCCTAAGAAGTATGTAGCCTACTGAATATTGATTCAACACCAAAGCTTTTATCTCTCTGCATAGCTAAAGAAGCACATGTCATGTGTAACAATACATTTTCAAGCATCAACACTAGTGTGTGACTACAGCATTTAGAGCTGGATGATTTTTTTGCCAGGTAATGCCTAGTTGCATTAAAAAAATTTAGTGACTTTAATTACAATAACACTGCAAGACTGCAATGCACAAGTATAAAATTTTCAAAAAATTGCTCGATTAATCCATAATGCATGGTTCTGTAGTTGAAACAAAAGTGAACAAGATTTGAAAGCGAGTCATAAAGCTGAATATGTCAAGCTAAAGCATACCACCCCAGGAAAGGTAATGTCATGGTTTAGTTGCCAGTAGGAATTGTTTTCATGACCACAGAGCATACACTATAAATAGTAAGATGATTAGCCACCATTACACACCACAATCGCTTAATTTATTTAAAAATACTTACAAGAACTTTGTTGAACAGATTTTTTTCTTTAGGTGGAAGAGGGTTACTGGATGGCATTTTTGCAGAGTGAGTATCACTATGCCAAGACTCTCAGCAGCAAATATGCAGCACTGCACAGCCAATTACAACAGTAAAAGCCTTTGCTAATAGTTTCTGCAACATTTAATGATGAAAAGCAATTTCCATGAACTTGCAATGTGTACTTTCAAACTATTAGTTGAACACAAGCCTAGTTCATAGGCGGTAAAAAATCATGTCTGATTACAACTGCAGCTTACATTGATGTGCTAGATCCTGTTAATTTCACTGAATATATATAATACATATATGTAGTACATATGGTACTGAAGTAAATAGGCATGCTGATGGATTTTCCATATGCCATTTTTTCCAACAATGTCCACAGAAAATGTTTCATGCAATCCTTAGAGCAAAATCTGTAAAAAATCTCTACCCACACTTGTTTTTTATCCAAATTTTGTATTTTCACCATAACTTTTGAACAGAAATGCTAGTAAGCTAATCAAGGACTCTACAGACTTAGATTATAGCCTAGTTTCCAATAAAAACTTGAGCAAACAAATTGGCTGTTGCCGTTGGGGCCCATGGCCCAATGACCTCAGTCAAAAATGCCTAAACCTACACTCCACTTATGACAACACCCACAAAAAACAAAACTAAAAGACTTGCCACATCTTTTGAGGGTTTGAACAGCTTTCTAGCTCAATCAATCGCCTAGCAGATTACAGAATTGCAAAGTGGTGCAAAAACTAATGGCTCACATGGTATTTACAGGTAAATCTACCCAGCACCAAATGTGTTAAGTGGTGCACCGGAATAAAATCATTTGGAGACAGCACATTTAGTTGCAGCTTTTCATGGGAGATTCAAAGGTGCAACTGCAGGAACACTATTTTCCCAAGTGCTGTAGGCAAGCAACAATAGAGATTCCCTGCTCGACCTGGTTCACTCTATTGTTGCTTGTGAATAGCTGCATTTATGAAATGGTGCTGTGACGAGGATGTGCAAGCAATGCTTGGTACAACCTTCACAAACGAACTGGGGATTGGTGCAGTTTATTGAAAAAGGGGATGCTGTTGCCAGGGGTGGATCCAATTAGGGCAATCACCCCCTTAAAACCTACAAGAGTAGCTGTTTTTACCACAATTTTTTTACAATTTAGAAAACAACATTTTCAATACAAGGCCATTTTGTTGTCCACTGTCCACTGATTTGTCACAGCAGTGTTGTAAAGTTTACTTATATTCTTATGAAGTATACTTTTACAGCAGTGAAGCCATTATGAGACTTGCCTATCAATTGTTACTGAAATCGNCCCTCCTAACCTTATTGCCTGGATCTGCCACTTGTTGCAACCACTTGGTAGATGCAGTGTTGAACATGTGATACACCAAGAATGTGATGCGTGCAGAGAATAGCAAGCACATGTATGTGGCGTCAACAAGCAATAACAGAGCAATCATGGTGTATGATCTCCATTGCAGCTTGCTGCTACGGTGTGAAGCTTTGTGTGCCTGCTGATTGTGCTGTCCAATCGCAACAATATCAATGATAATAGACATATCAAAAGTAATTGTGACATTAGCAAAATGCAACTTTTCCAGTGAAGGAAAGAGTACTGATCCATTTTACTGGTGGAAGTTGACTGATGAGGCTTTGATTGAGCTGATATTTTCATTGCCCATAACAGATGCTCATATTTTTGCACTGCTGAAACCACAGTTAAATGATACTACAATGCATATTGAGCCAGCTCACAAGAAAATGGGAATAAGTTGCAAGTAAGGAAATAGACAGAAATGTTTGCATTTTTGCAATAATCATTCAACAAGCAGAATTTAACAATCTAAGTTATAGTTCTAGAAATAATATCTGGACATTTATTCTTGTTTTAATAAATCAGACATGGAGCAACAACTCAGATTTCACTCTGTTCAAAACAATAATACATAGGGATTTGTGAGCAAATGTTGGCAATATGTGCTGGTGGAATTTTGTCGATATGAAACATCAGCATCATCATTGCATTGATTGATTTACATCAGCATTTCAATGTATCAGATAGCTCTGGCGCAGTGGTTCCCAAAAGTTTTCTGATTATGCACTGTTGCGGCCAGTTGCCCAACTATATGGACAAGTACGTGTGTTCTGAAATGAATGCATATGTAATAGACTGCTCATTGAGCCATCCTGCTGCGTACAAACCATTCACATGTTCACACTGCGTTTGTATGTATCATGTGACTTAACAGTCACGCCTTGTGTAGAATGCATTTTTCTGTTCGCTTTTCTGTGTGTATATTTACGACCTCGCCAAGTCTTCCATGGGCTACTTTTATGAGTAGCATAGCAAGCAAGTAGTTGTCTGACTAACCGATCAACCATTTTCTGCGATATGTTTCTCTCTTCATCATGGTAAAGACAAGCCACCGTTTGCATTAATGGTCGATAAATGTTGCCATTACGCATTATTAAATGCGACGCAAGAGTCGAGGGCAATAAATTGTATAGTGTCACCTCTCAAATCCCCTGCCTTCTTTGTGCCTCAAGCAGCCACGAGCTTGAGTAACGCCTTCGCCCCCTCATAGGACAGAGTGGATCATATTCACCAATAGAGCTTATGTGCTTGCAGAGCAAGACACACAACAAAGTGGTGCTGTGACCAGTATGTGAAGGTCGTGCCAAGTGCAGCCTTCACAAAAAGAACATGTAATCGGTACGGTTCGTTGTAAAAAGGAGGAGATGTTGCAACCTCTCCGTTGGCATTGCGTTTAATGTGCAATTCACCACGAATGGGATGTGCACGAAGAACAACAATCATAGATATGTGGCACGAACAAGCAATAATAGAGTGTTCTTGTCGGGTTCTCTGTTGTTGCTTGCTGCCACAGCGTGAAGCTTTGTGCACTTGCTGCTTGGGCTTTCCGATCGCAACAGTAACACTTGAGGGTCTGGCACTGTCCCTGTTTATCACCTTGTTTGAGGAAACTCATTCAACAAACTATCAATCAATGAACTTTAGAAAACCAGACTTGACACAAAGGCAACATGTACAAATGGCAGTGAGAAATATAATGGCCATTGTTACCAATAACAAAAGTACACGGAAATGCAAGAATTTATAAAAGCAAAAGCTGTGAATATAGTTTTTGTTTGTAAAAGCTGACAGTAGTAGGCCTACTTGTATAGCACCTTCAAAGCCTTCATGTACCACAGTTGGGAACCACTGCTCTGGTGGAGGTAAGGTTTTATTTAGGAATCATTTGCAAAAAAAGCTTATTCCCACATTAATCTTCCCTTGTTTGTGAACAAACTAACTGTTAAAAATTAATTATCACTATTCACTGACTGCACCTTACCAATACAGACAGGGGCGCATCCAGGGGCTCTGTTTGGATGTCTTGACAAGCCCTTTCGTTTGACAGGTACTCAGCAAAGCTGATAAAATATTACACACTGTCACTGCAGGTCTCTAATGCGGGTGATTTGGAACATGCAACAGCATTTCCCTTCTGAAGTTGCATAGTATTATCACGTAACAACAACATCCCTGCCTTGTCAAAATAGCACTCTCGACACATCGTTTTTGGCCCCCAAGCCTGATAAAGCGAACATAAGATAAAAAATTTCAAGAATTTTATTTAAAGAACGTATTAAATAGATGAACCAGGCCATTAAATAGCTGAACTACGCAATTTTACAAAAATTGCTGTTGTTTTGCTACTCATGTTGTTTCATAGTAATTTTATTACGATGCTAATTTCACGTTCAGAATTCTTGTGAAAATAATCCACACTATAGCTAGGGAACATAGGCAATCCAGAATAAAAATTTACCAAATTACTCTAACAACAACCTCCAACAATTATTACAGTAGATTAAAATTTGCAAGAAACTAACAAGTCATAATAATAGGCGACTGAAATTAACTCAATGATTGATTAGTGGTTGAACAGTTTCTTTCCCTTTGTGTTGTATTGCCCCCCTATCACCCCCATAAGTTTTTTCCCCTCTTGGCCTTCAAAACCACCTGCAAGGAAGCAATTCCGCCCACTTTGAGAACCACTGATCTAATGGTTTGGGCCTAGGACCACATGAAGTAGGCCACAAAGGCTTAAAACTGCTCCACTTACGACATCACTCATAAAAAACCTGAAACCCAAAAAATTTTTTAGCATTGCAGACACGAAGACTTGCCGAGTCTATTTAGGGTTTGAACAGCTCTTTAGCACAATCAGTGGTAGAGATATTCCCATACAAACTGCTGTTTTTTAGCCTAAGCCATACTAGCAGCTGAAGTTTTAGTATTATTTTAGCATTGTGTTCATAGGAACAAATAACAATTGTGATATAATGTGATGTGACCAAAAGCAATGATAACTTGGAAATCTTTCCTTGTGCGTTTTGACAATGAGACCAATACCACTATCTAAATACTACTAACCTAGTTTGATTAGGTTTTAGGTAGAGCTCCACTGATAAAGCTTTCTTGGGCCTATACTGATAATGGATGCCGATATTTTGCACCATTCAAACCACAGTTAAAAGACAATACTTCAGTGCGATGAAGAAGTGTATAAAATCAAATTCTGTGCAAACTTGGGTCACTACGATTGTCAATCACCACAGCACGTAGGCTAGCCTCATATGTTTGCAGGCAGTCATCTGCTTACTGCACAAAAACCTGGGGTGAATATCAGGTCATAAAGCAGTTTATTGGGACAATTGCGGAGTGGTCTTATTGTGCACTACTTGATGCACTTGGAAGGCTGCGCTTCATAAGGAACAGTACAGAGAATTTGCGTTAACACGTTGGCAGCCAGGGTACTATACATTTGTACCTGGAAATTGGCCTGAAACAACAGTTGTCAGTTGCCTCACCAACACCATAGCTCCTCTGGTGATTGCGCTAGAGAGCTGTTCAAACCCTCAAAAGATTCAGCAAGCCTTCTAAGTCTGCACTCAGAAAGAAAAAAGTCTTTCGGTTTTTAGTGAGTGACGTCACAAGTGAGGTAGGTTTTCGGCCATTTTGGCTCGTGTTCCCTGGCCTAGGGTGCAACCGCTAGACCAAAGTATTTCGCTGAAGTTTTCATTCAAAAATAGGCTCAAGTCCGAGTCTTTGATCGACTTTCTAGCGTTTCTGGTTCAAAAGTTATGATCTAAAATAAACAAATTAATTAATTATCTACTTAAGGGATTAATCAAATAATTTGTTAACTTTAGATCATAACTTCTAAGCCCAAAACCCCAGTAAGTCATCATCAAAAATATCAAAATACCCAGATTGTAGCCTAGTTTCCAATACAAACTTCGGCAAAATTCTACCATGTAATGCAGGGGTTCCCAACCTGTGGTACTACGCGTACCACTAGTGGTATGCGAAGGTCTTCCAGGTGGTACGCGAGTAACTTCCACTTTTACACAAAAACCTGGTTTCACTGCTTTCAAGTTTACGTATTGGACTTTGTTTCTGAATAAATAAATTCTCCTGTAGCCTGCTATTCCTACTGTATCGCAAGATTATGACTTTCGATGCACTGTTAGCTAATTTACGCCACGCATAGACTGATTGGTGGGAGGTAAACAAAAACCTCATTAAACTTTGTTGTGGTACTTTGTTGATATTTTGATCAGATTTCTTTCAAAGGAAAATATTAGGTACGCGGTATGGGCCTGTAGGGACCCGATTTATCTGATTCTATGGATCCAATGATAATTTTTGCTGATTCTAGGGACCCGAATCGGGTCCTTGAAACACCTTAAAACAAGACATGTTTTAATGTATATTATTCTTCTGAATAATCTAAGATTCAATCAAATTAGTTGTTCTGGAAAAAGTGGTACGCGTTGACAATACGGAGTGCCCAAGTGGTATGAGATCGAAAAAAGGTCGGGACCCCTGATCTAACGGTTTAGGCCCAGGGCCAGGTAAAGTGGGCCAAGGTAGCCTAAAAGTACTCTACTTATGACGTCACTCACAAAAAATCTACAAACCCCAACCAAAAAATTTTTTTCGATTGAAAACTACAAGACTTACCAGGACTTTTGAGCAGTTAAACAGCTCTCCAGTGCTTACGGCGCTGGAGTTATGCTCATGTGAACCATGTGCGATCAGACTCTTTGGCATGAACCGCTTGATTTAGACCAGCTCTGAAGATGTTAATCAATTAGAGACAAGTAGCAACTTGGGTTTCTGAACACTCCACGCAGAAAACTAGCGTGGCGGTTTTTATGAGCATATATTACCAATGTGCTGTATATCAGTGGAATTTTGCCAATATGATACTTGGGCAACATCGCAAAATTCATCAGTTGATTGCTAGTCATAACATGTTGGGTGCGGCGCTATGGCATTGTGTCTCATATCTAACTGTGTGAATCAGTGTCGCAAAGCAGTGTCATAATTTGGTCGCAATTATTTACATAATGCAAGTAGCGACATCTGGTTTGAAACTGGTTTGTGGTTTTCGATTTACCTTTTGACCATAACTTACAAAGCTACAATCAGAGACATTATGAGAAAGCTTATTTTGTACCACCTCCAATGGCGTCATTTTTTACTTCTGCGACGTCACTGTGATGTATTACAACGTGGCAACCACAGCTTCCTACTTGGTACATCCTGTTCAAAAAAGCATTGCTAAACCATTTGCATACAACTTTGTTGAAAATCGGATGCCGTAATCAATACAAGTTTCTTTTTTCACAATGATTTGTTGACAGTAAACCTCAACATATATCGCTTTCTTTGCCTAGAGCATGAGCACAGAATGCAATGAACTGTAATACGCCAGTAAAAACAACAATTTTTGATAATGCCAAAAAATAAGGAATGGTTGTACAACACATAAAAGGTACATTACACATGTTTGAAGGTGTAATTTTCATTGGAACATGTTATCAAAGCCGACAGACAACACAGCATATTGTCTTTGCGTCTGCCGCACTTTCCCGCACAGTTTGCACCTTTGATAAGCCCTTTTCTAAGGCTGTTGCTAGAATGTTGGCATTTTCAACACTGATACTATTTGATTTTGCACCTAGAAATAAATTCTAATTTTTCTGATATGTCCATCCATGTATTATTAGAAGTTTAGCAGCACAAACCTAACTCCAAACCAACAATGTTGCATTTCAATGTGAAATGAGTTCAGCAGCATATGGAATTGTGGTGAAAGCTCTGTAATGTTGCAAACTGCTCCTTCGCTTATCTCTTTATTCTTTTAGTTGTGCACACTCAATTGACCATGTAAAAAGCTTTGCAAGCTACTTCAGACCAGTCATGAACTGCCTGCCTGATCAATTCGGTACTAGATGAACATTTCTGATAGCACTTTTAACACTTTGACAGCCAGTCTACAAATATATCGTACTTGGATTTCGGCCTAAAGCCAGCAGTTTTCAGTTGCCTGACTAACACCCTAGCTCCTCCAACAATTGCGTTAGAGTTCAAGTGCTCAAACAGATTGGTCAGTCTTCAAGTCTGCACTCGAAAAAAAAATTTTTGGTTGGGGGTTGTGGATTTTTTGTAAGTGAAATCATAAGTGAAATAGTTTTTGGATCATTTTGGCTCATGTTACCTGGCCTAGGGCCCAAATGCTAAGCCAAAGTATTTCG
>JGI24158J21664_10001763_pt1 | contig 25063 bp, 27 predicted proteins | sample Ectturendosymbi3_FD_21664 | JGI IMG/M metagenome (IMG submission 21664) | reverse complement strand
TGTAGATCGCTGCAGCACTGCAATGGTGTCACGAGATTTAAGCAGGTTGAGAACCAGTCGCGCAATCATGCTTTGCGGAAAAGAACTTGTTGTCAATGCATGCTGGGAACGGAAATTCGCTATTTTGTGTCTACACACTACAGCATCCCACTACTTAAGTGGTGGGCAAACTACGGCCCGTAGGCTAAATCCTTTCAATACTTTAATCAACAGTGAAAAAAGGAAGCATGGCAAAAACCTGCTCTCGCAATGAAAATAAGTCCTAATAGAGGTTTGCAAAATATTCCTTTCGTTTTTCGGTCAATAACATAGCATATGCAGCTAATGCGTAATTGGGTTAGTCGATATGTTTGCGATGCGCCATATAAGACCTGAAGTAGTTTTGACAGTTGACGACCAGTTTGCTGATGAAGAGCCTGATGTTTGGATGAGTTGAAGAAGACGACAACTTTTTCAGCAAGGCGCTCATCCATGTAGGAAAGTCACGTGTTTCAGCGTTCTCAGCAGGAAAACCTGGTAGAATTGGCAAAATTTTTATTAAAAAAAAACGAATTCTAACATGCTCTTCTTAGCCAAAACTCGAACATATTTAAACGCTTATGCAACGTTGAACATATTTTACTAGCACAGAGAATTCTGCTCTTGTCAAGTTAGGCCGAAGCAGTGGATCCGCCTCTGAAACGAAGGAACTATATCAGGGCTTCAAACAAACCAGGGCATGGAAATGAACTATTTCGATCAAGTGACCGGTTGTCCAACAGCAGAAAGAAAACAAAATATGCTCCCAGCTTTGCAACAGAGTCAATTTTCTAACGATCAACAAACGTACGGAAAGAAATATGTAAAGAGCTTCAAATCTCCACCCACACACTCTCGAAACATCCTCACCAATGCCGTTCTGATGCATGTGCGTTATCAATGCCACCATAGGCGCCATACATTCATGTTGGTTGAGTTTGTCTGCTTCTAGTTCGAAGTACTCCCCGGCCGGGGGGTCACTCGGCTCGTCTGAAGATGCCATTGCCCCTTGAACATCTACGAAAAATAAGCAGCGTTTTCGCGGCATCTTGGCATCAAAGCGCGCATTAAAAACGAAAAAAATTCATTTTTCGCACGAAACAGACCAAGAACACATCGGCAAAAACTCAATAACGTGATCACCTTCACATGAAAACGTGTTTGCTTTCAATGTGGCATTGACAGGTGAGAAAACGTTTCGCACCACTCACCTCCACCCCGTGTCATTCCAGCATGAGACAACGTTCTGCTTCGATTGGAGTCGAACACATCAACTTCCTCGCTCAAGCTGCTGCCCGCAATCGATGCCATATATGGGACCGCATAGGACGAGTCAGACGGCGACGATTGCTGGACAAAAATTTAGCCGATTCACCACCGACGTTCGCTTTTCGATAATAACAAATAACCACAAGTCTGTGAAAACCAGAGGTTGCCATGGCGCCGGTATGAAAACCACACAGGGTCTTGTTTTCATTCCAGTGCTAACACGCCGATCGAAAAATCGCGAAAAGCACAGATTTGAACAGCTTGAATATGCATGTTATCACGTAATCACGTTGAGGAAAGGATGTCCAACGGTATTTAGAGTTGGGTGCAGGCCCGTAGCCACGTTTTAAAGTTTGGGGGGCGAAATATGTTTTAGGGGAGCAAGATTTTTGTTCAGATTACATGTTTAAAACAAATATTTTTGGGCACAACAAAACTGGGGTGAACAAAAACAATTGGGGGTGCAATGTCCCCGAATGCCCCCCTGTTTACGAACAATGCAGTCCAAACGACGCAAACACGGAATGCATTTCATCGAACTGAAGCTCCCGACATGGCCTTCCATATTTCTGGAAACACCACAAAGAATCGCACCTTCCTATCTCGCTTTGCACTTCTGATGGCAACGAAGCGCTTTCTTTTCTTTAGAGGTTCGCTGATTTCAATTTCGAAAAAGTACTTGACGCTGGTGTTGATCACGTTGTTGAGAAGAAACTGGTTCTTGGACAAGTTTTCGTCGAAAAGAAACGCTTTGTACCTGCGCGGCAAAATAAAGTAAACAGTACACGATGTCATCTGCCATTGCTTTGCTTTTGCTGTGCCAGCGTCCACAAAAAGCAGCAAAAACAATGCTTTTCAAGTTTAATAACCGAAATGTAGATCACACAGCTCGCTTAGAAGTTTTTTTTCTGGTGTTCAGCAAATCGGGCGAAACAAACTTTCAAAACTTGTTTTTGCGCAATGGAAACAAACAAGCTGGATCCGATTTCTACAGTACTTTTCACGACAAACTTGCCCAAAACTTTATCAAAAATCGCCTGTAAGTAACGTATCCGTAGCTTATACTTCATTTCAAACAGAGGCGCGAATAAAGCTAGAAAAGCTGAACATTCGCACCACTTAGCATCAGTCTGTGTGCAAATAACTGCAGCAATCATTGCGTTGTAAACAGAACAGTGGAACATTCGTCTCTCTTCCAGGAGTTGAGTCTGGCCTTCCATGTCCTCATTCCTGTCCCTGCAAAGAGAACAGCAAGTACGCTAGCACATGAAATTCGTTTAAACATATCAAGCAAGTCGTTTCAGAAAGATTCTGAGCAAGAGTCAACGATGACAATGGCCTAAGCCACCACTTACCAACCAGTGAAACGGGGCCCACCATTGGGCCGTTATTTTCTTTCAACAGGGCAGCGAAGCAATTCCAAATGCTACAATTATCGGGGTAAAAGCTTTTCTTGAAAATTAGCCGATTTTCTGTTAATTAGATCGACGAATGGGAACCAGAAATTTGCCCATTGTTGCGTCAGCAGTTATGCGTTGTGTCGCGTTAACAATGAAGGCGCGGTCGCACAAACTGCGGTCTTTAAAATTTTTGTGATTGATCGTTGTGAATATGACTAGAATGTCGTGCAAAGGTAAACGAAGCGTTACTACTTACTAGGTAGTGTAGGCGTGCACGGCAGATCATGATATTTCTCTTGCCATTATTCACTATTATATGCCTTTGTGAGTTCGTCCCCTCAACTGTAAATAAGCCGAAGGCCCGAAACAGTCTTAAAACTGACATTCTGAATGCTGCGTTGCGTGTGAGCTTGTCTCCTATCAAGTATCGTCTTCATCTTGTGGTATCTAGTAAGCAAGCTCGAGTTTCCCAGACCGGCTAGACCGGCTCTCAAAGTGTTAACAGTACACTGCAAGTGTTTTTAATGTTTCTTTCTCATATCTCAATAGTTTTCGTTTTACCGCAAAATCGACAGTGGAACCCACAAAAAATTATCAGTAAAAGTGGGTGCCAGCCAAAAAAGTTTGGGAAGCACTGGCCTAAAAAATAACGGTTACGCTGCGTTGATTATGGGGCCTTCAGGGTCGGCCCAACAGGATACATGCCCATTTATCTAAGATTTATAAAAGGAAGATAGATTTTGCAAAAAAAGCATTTTCAGTTGTCTGCTCATCCACTACGATCAATCCCAGTGATACGAATTTGTACTTGCTCAATGAAAGACTTGACAGAAAGCTTGCGAGGCAGCGGCAAATTAGTTCTTGGTTAAACTTTGACCACCTGCTCAGCATGTTAGACGCTACGCATTTTCGCATTGAACAAGCATGGATTTTAACTAGTTGGCGTTGACCTGTACCTGTTCGCCAGCAGCATGAACGTTTTCATCAGAGAATCTTTGCTTCCTGATTGCCTTGCGTAAGTTTGACCGATCGTAGAGCTCGCATCCAGCTGCGAAAGGCACGGCAACAAAATCATGACGCATGGTAACATTTTACCTTCAGAACAAAACATTCACGACGCACTGGCCGCTTACACGTATAGGCAGAATTTGCATGTTGCGAAAAGTTTTACCAACTCAGTTTTAATTACTGCCAGCCTGGCGACTCCAGCAATCAGTGCGATGTAAAAATCGCCAGTGGTGCTGTAGACTTACATGTTGCCTGGTCAACAGAGAGAACAGCAGTTCGAGCATCCGGTAGCAAAGCGTTTTCCGTTCAAGCTGAACCGACCAACTGCTCTCAGGAAACTGAAAAACAGAATCGAGCTGCACTCGGCGGACAGGCATTTCACACAGTGAACACCATCAAATCGTTACGTTACATTCTAAGAGGAACAGTGGTTCGACCACACGCTAAACTGAGAAGTTTGAAATGTGCACGTTTGCCGGTGGGAGTGTTGAGCACATGGCGGTCACACGTCACCACATTTTGATCACAGAAATGTTGAGTGGCATAATTTCTAGTCCTGGAGTTTTGAATAAGAGAATAGAAGGTTTCTGTTCAGTGCACAAGTCAATTCTCGACAACTGAACCACCGACTCGCTGCAGTGAAAAGATTTTTTGAACATTCCAACATATCTTTTACGCAACCGTACAGTGACGGCTACAACGATATAAGTGCTTCTCCACCGAGAAGTTTGCAAAACTGCTTTGCATCAATGGCACATCTTGCCAAGTTTTAAATAATGCCTCAAGCACGAAACATGAAACAACCATGTGCTTATCTAATCAACTATTTCATAATGAACACTCAACCTGGTGCTATCATGCGACAAGCTGACTACACCAAATATGTCGAAGTTGGACCATCTCAAAAGCGTGGCTTGTTCGGCCATGCCCAAGCTGCCACGCGTAGTGGCCAAAGTCGCAAAAACCAACATACTCTTCTCGAATCTTCTTTTATGACGTCTATGATCTCGCAGACGTGACTGGAGTAGAACTCGACAATCGAGGCAGAGTCACAGTTGGCCGCCATCGGCGCAAGAATGTCGAAGACAGCGAGACGACGTGCGATAGAAAAGCGCGCGTTTTGAAAATGATGAAAAGGGACATCCAACGCTTCCTTTTGATGTCGACCTGGGATGCTGTTGCGAAGATGAGAACCAGCTGAAGCCAGCAATTGTCAATGAACCAAATCACGAACAGCAGCAAAGCTTATCAAGCACGTCTTGCAAGCGTATTCGCTTGGAACCAAGTCTAGAGCAACGCAAAGATAGAAATATTTCTTTACTATCGTTATGGTCTATTGAGGTGTCAGATGGTTGGCTGCTTACTGGCGGCTTTTGTCTCATTTATCGATTGATATTTTCGGCAAAAGTCTTTACAACTTAAAACCTCTTTTTTACTCAACACTGCACAGCATAACAGCGGGCGATTTTTCGAGATGAGTTAAGACTTGCTGCAGATGCAACAAGCAATCGTACGTAGAAGCTGTTTGCGATTCAGATATCATACTAGCAACCAGTGGCGTACCCAGAAAATTCCCGAGGGGGGGCAAAGAGGTCATGCCTCCCCAAAAAATTTTAGGAAATATAGTCATTTTGTGCTTTGAGAGGCGTTTTTCTAAACAAAATAGTGTTATTCGCCTAAAATTAAACATTTCGGTATGCACTGCCGAATACTGTTTATACATTTTTTTATTTTTAGGGTCTGGGGGGGGCCCTGGCACAGTGCCCCCCCTCCGTACGCTAGTGCTAGCAACGCTGTTAGCAGCCAACCGATCTGATACAATCAAGACATGACACTAGCACTGTTTCCCAACTTTTTTCGGCCATGCCCCACCTAAGCATCTCCATAGGCTTGTTTTCCGTGTCCCAGCGCCTTAGTTTTATTTTTTATGAAAATGTTTAATGTTTGCGCCAATAAACCCAACCCATAGTCATGTCACTCCTGACAGATTTAAATTTTAATTCAAAACGCGAACTCCCATTTAAATCGAGGAAACCTTTATTGGCCATTAAAACTGATATTCAAGTTCCCCCTAACGTCAAATTTCCCCATATTGCCATGTTGCGTATGATTACTCTAGCCTGCTTGCAAGGATAAAATATAGCGAACTAAAAAAATTCGTAACGATGCGTATCAGCTTCAGTCTAAACCGTGTTTTTGTAACACGTAAGTGTCAACAGAACTACTTTGAAAGTATACAACACACAATAAATGAACCTCTTCACGCAATTGTGGAAAGCTTGCTGGATCTCTTCCGCCATCACGTGTTCACTTTCACGGCAGTAGACATTCATCACGATTTGCAGGATCTGCATTTTGTGAGGCAGTGAAATAGTTTCAACAAACAACCTTCTCCGTTTACTTGTATACTTGTGCCATTAGCAAACCGTTTTCAGGTCTTTTACAATCAATCAAACGTGTATTCTGTTTACGCAAATCACACACATCTAGAACAGGGACAATGTCATCATACAGAGGAAAGAGAAAAGCTTCATATACAACGTTATGGTATATATAAGTTGAAACATGTATTTCACTGTTGTAACCACACGAAGCTATCGCTATATCTTAACAAAAGCAATGAAATGCTTATGCTTTTCTGGCCAAGCGTGAGGTTTCAAACATGGCAGAAATAAAGAGCAGAGGCGTACAAACCGAGTGAACGGGTGGCGAGGCACAGTCTCAACCTTTAATTGCAGGCTTTTTAAAACACGGTCTCGAACGGGCCTCGTTGCTGCGGTTCAAAACGGGCAGAATGACGATGCGGAACGCGGTTGGCGGAGTTTTAGCGCAGCTTGAACGTCACTGAAGCAGCCACAAAATCGCTCACCACTGTACTGCCCGACAGCTCCAGGGATACCAGCAGCTTCCTCACTGCTGAGCAATAAACGTTGTATGACGCGGAGCCGGGTGAGAACTCCATCGAGCGGAGCGGGAAGTGTTGGCCAATCAGCGTTTCGAGATCGTTCTTCAGTCTTTCGCAGGTTTGCGAGGAGAGTGTGAAGAAGCTCAACAGGTCCAAGGCCTAAAAGTTGTGTTCGTGACCATGCGAAGTGTGTTGATACTTCACAATATCGAAACACACTTTCATTGTCATAAAATTTTGCAGCTCACTGCGGAGCCGATGCATGTTGTATATCTGGGTCGGTCTCATTCCAAGTCACACGTAGGACGCTATTTACGGGTCAGCAGCTTCTATCTAACAAGTGTGGGAGGTGGCCGGCGTCCCAATAAGTCAAACAGCGACTCGAGAATGCTCATTGCATGAGACATGGATGAAGGCGCAGCAAGCCGTTTTAGACTAAATCGATATCAGATTTACAAGCATCGAATTAAAGGCTGTCGAAACGCATTCGTAGTTCAGTCAAATTTGTGCTTCGAATAATAAAAAGCGCTTCCGGGTGCCTTTGTGGTAAACAATACAATTATTGTTTCTCACGGCTCTTTCCAGCAAATGACGTCAAAGCCAGTCAGCCGCCACACTTTTCAACGAGTTGATTCTTTTCTCGACCAGGGTTGCGGAGTCGGAGCCGGAGGTTTTTGAATGGAGTCGGATCCTAACAACACTGGGAGTCGGATTTTTTTGTCCGACTCGGGATGTCCAATTGAATCATTTTTTACATCACACTCCTAAATTGGGAATTCCTGTTGAAATGGTACAATTTCTTTTTGAAACTTTTGTTGAAACAGATGTTTTTTGCTGTGCACCACGATTTCCATTGATTTTAACAGTCAAATTTCATTCCCTTTATGTTAAGGAGTCGGAGTCGGAAATTTTACCTCCGCAACTCTGCTCTCGACACATCCAACTCAAAAACTGGACGGCGATTCTAGCGATCGATGTATTTACAATTTGCTTTGTGTTGCCATGACAATGTGTAAAATAGCTTCTAGAGAAAATTCACTAAAACGTTTAACTCATTTTTCTACCTGCAGTTTGAAAGGCAGTGTCAGGCTTTTTGATGTCAGGAAAAATGAAAACATTTCAAACACTAAATCGAAGGCTGGGTGGGTCGAATCTTTGCAAATCTGAAAAAAACACGAAAGTAGTCAAATACCGCCATCCAGCGGCCGTTGCAAATGCATACGTTCGCTATCTTCAGCTCAATTCAGGCGACATGTCACCAAAAGACTAAAATATGGCGATGAAATCTGTCAAGCCACACATGCTACAACGGAACAAGGGTTTTTAGTTGACGCATACAAGGAATGCTATGAATGTTATTCACGGCCAATATTAATCTCTTCCATGCGATTAGCAACTCAAAAAAGTTGAAAACATCGCATTTGGTGACGAAAGCTGAGTTGCATAACTTTAAAACTTCTCTTTATTACGGAGAGACAAAATAAACCAAAATTTGAGGAACTTTGCAGAAAAACTTTAATTGAAACGCAGAAATACTGAAACACAACAAAACCCAACTTGCACACCAACTCAAACATGTTGCACACCAACACACCTTGGGGTCAAGCACGAGAATTTTCCTCAGGATGCTGAGAGCGTCACTTCTCGTGTTCTCGTCTGCCTTCGAACTGTCCTCCCACCACAGGACTCTCAACTTGTTCCACGATTCCAGTATCGCATCACAAACTGACGATCCGCTTTTTTTTCGCACAGAGCTGTGTGGATCGATTGGTTAAGATACTACAAGAATTGAACATTGGCACAACACGGAAAGTGCATCTGAAACGTTTTATAATCGGTAAAAATTTTGAAACTTTCTACCTTCTTAGAAAGACGGCGGAATTCAGTTGAATCACTTTTGAGAAAGCCCTGAATAGACAAAGCATAAATAGACCTGCAGCCCTGGTCTTTGGCTCCAGCGATTTGTTATCAAATCGCGGCCAACAGCTCGGGTCGCGGAGAAGCGAGTGTTCTGCCATATTCACAACATGGCAAAGGCACCAGTGGCACAGAGTAGCTTGGTTGTGATAGCGAAGCAGGCCAAGAACAAAACTTCTCAGCGCTTCTCGAGCAAACCCACGACAAAGGCACTCACCGATTCGTTGCCAGGTACTCGAGAACTCCATTCAGCATAGTGGTGCATATAGTGAGGTCCTGTGATATCCGGTCCATTATAAGTGGAAGGTACAACGTCGGTTTCGAACACACTTCCTCATCGATCTGCGGTAAAAAAAGACGCACTGACGAAAAAAATACTTTTTTCGTCAAGGAGTGCGTTAAAACTTGACCATTTTCGATTTAAATCTGGGTAATTCCAAAACAGGACAGACCCAGCTGCCTTTTAATCATCCAAGTACCACAAACGAAGATCCAACACACGCACAACCCTTGCTGGTGTGCAAGACGTACTTGGTCTGAAAAAGTTGATAAGAACACCGATCCTTTGCTGCTGTGGAGCTGCTCGCTGGTCTCGGATGAAACCAGTAACTGACCATCGTACAAGTACTCGACGAACTGCTCGGATTCTACACCTGGAACACGCGATATTTTCATTGAAAGAAAGCTTCTTACCTAATGAAACGTTTTGGCACAAGGTCGTTTGCAACACCATCAAACACGGGTCTGATTTAACTTCACTTTGTTACTGCAAATTTGGGTAAAACGTTTCTTTTGGAAAAAAACTAATTTTTCTTGGAGAAATACGATGATGCAAAGAGCTCGAAGTACGTCAGACGTTTCTGTACAACTTGTCCATTGTTGCAAATTGAACGGTGTTCGGCGGATGCAGTTTCCAGTAGCAAGAGCCTGAAGATGATTTGTTTTCCAGCTTTCAACAGAAATTCACAACCTCCAGGGGAAATTTTGTAACCAAACTTTAGGTCGCCAAAATCAGACAAGCAAGTTTCATACGTTTTTACCTTTGACGTCATTGTTAACATGTTCGATGACGAAAGCAACCAAAGCTGACTACGTCGAGAGCAAAGACTGAGATCGACCGCTACTACTTGGATTGACTGACGTAGGAGAGAAGAACTTTGAGATCCCAATAAACCAGTGGTTCCCAAACTTTTTAGGATTCGCGTACCATTTGTGGGTCCCGTACTGTCAGCACGTACTACTTTGTTCCAGCAAAAGTCAATGTACCAAATATAATTCGATCAAAAATTTGGGAAACCAGAATTGACACAAATGCAACATGAAGAAAATGGCTGTGAGAAAGTATTATGGCCATTTTTAGAAACCAACAAGGGAAGTAGGCTACACAAAAATTCAGGAATTTATTAAAAGAACCTGACAGGTAAAAATTATTGCTGTTAATATAATTTTTTGTGAAGAAAAGCAAAAAGTAGGTCTATTCGTGTACCACCTTGATTGCCTTCGCCTACCGCTACTGGTACGCGTACCACAGTGTGGGAACCACTGCTTTAAGTAAAAGCGTTTTTCTTTCAAACAAAGCAAATCTGTGCGTTATACTTGACGTACAGTACAAGCGCAAGTAGTTTTACAGCATATGTGCAGATGGAAACAAAACTGAACAAAACTCCCGCAATGATAAAAAGAACATTTTCCTGCTTTAGCGCCTTTCTTATCTTTTTTTTCAGACGATTCATGCAAACGTCAAATGAACGACGTTTGCCAACCAGACCTGAAAGTGTGAAACTTAAACTGTGACCGTATGCGGTGAATGGCAAGGATTTCTGGAACAGAATGTCTCTGTTGACTGTAGGTCACATGGAATAGGGCACGGCGCAATATGGTTTTGCACAGTTCTCAGCGAAATGATTGCAACATTGCTGTTGAAATGCCATTTCCAACTTATTTGAAATTGCACAGGCAGTAGGTGATAGCTACTCGTGTTTACACTGAGCCATTTCGTCCAGCTGCATCTTGACTCCACCGTATGGACTTTGGGACCAGTCGTAATAACTGTAGAGAGGCGTAAATTCAGACGCATCGATCATTTTCTCCTCCCCTTCCTCCATGGAATTGACCGGACCAAAAACGCTTGCCACGTAAGTTGGTGGGGGAACTGCAAATGAAAAAGGAAGCGAAATTGCTAAGCTTCCAGACGTACGTTTCAACTTGCTCTTTTCAACTCACTTGTTTGTTTAAGGGCGAATGTGTCATTTCATTTTTTGATTTAAATTGTTTAAATTTTAAAGAATTTTTTTTCAGTCTTAAACGCATGTATTCATAACTCCTTCTTAAAACTATGCATCGGTTTCATAGCTTCTCAATGATCTTATAGGGTGCTATATACAAGTTACTGAAAAGATGTTGTGCAATAACAATGCTTTGTTTCGTACTTGTTTCATGATACCAAAGTACATTATTCAACTTGAAACACAGTCTTGTGTAAAATGAGTGAACATAGCTTTTGTGCTTTTCTTATACAATAACAACCAGACTTACTATCGTCTTGTTTCAGCGTATTTCCGAGCAATGGAACAGTTCCAATTCGAAATGGTAAGGTAAGTTCGATGTCTCTTTTGCATGTCACTTTGATCTGAGCAAAACACTTTGAGCCTCGATGCAATTTCATAAACGCTTCGACAAAAGCAACATCGAAACATCGATCAGCACTACGGACTCATAACTTGTGAAAACATTTGCTCTGGGATTCATTGTTAAAGGAAAATTTGAAGTGCTATTTTTGAATTAACACATCTCGACATTTTTATGCGGAATTTTTAATTCGAACACAAGCGTGACCAATTGTATTGGGAGACAAAGTCCTGTTCTCTTTTGGTAGAGAGAAGCACTTTAGAAAATTAGACATTTTAGGAAATTGTTTTGGTGCAACTAAGCAAAATAAAAGCTTGGATTCTTTACAGCTTTTGGTACAGCGAACGTTCTAGAACAGGGTCTCCAAACATTTTTGTCTGATGGCCATTTAAGCTATTACGCAACGGTTCGAAGCCTGGACGTAACTACCGGTACGGAATGAAAGAATCCCGGAACATGAATATTGTTTCTAAATAATAGACGTAATTTCAATGGTGAAATTCCTTCTTTGATTTTAGCAAACTGGAAAAATCTGACTACATATGGGGTGTACCTAATACTAGCAAAAACCTCAGATTTTGGCAACATATTAGCTAAGATTGGACCAGCGTGTAACGCAGCAAAACTTAGACAAAGTCTGGCATTCACGTAGTGGTCTGTCTTACGTAATGTCATTGTTTCGGGATATGTTACATTCTACCAAATCAACAGTTTTCGTAATTATGTCATGTTTTCATTATTGATAAAGTGTGTTGGCGGGCCGGATGAGATGGCTTCACGAGCCGGATTAGGCCCACGGGTCGTAGTTTGGAGAACCCTGTTCTAGAACTTCGGTATTGTCACTTTGTCTACAAGTCTGTATTTGTCACCTTTCGTCAGTCGTTCCTTAGTTTTCACGTAATAATCGTTTTCTAGGTCAATCTGCGATCAAACCGAAGTAAGCGATTATTTAAGTTACACAACCAAAAAGAGTCCATGTAAAAAGCACGAAGAAGAGTGTGTCCGACATTTAATGAATTTTAATAAGCTTACAGAAAAGGTCTATCAAAACACATCCAGTGCCCGCTGCATTTTGTGTAATTGACAGAGGAAAGAACAATAATAACCTGCAGTCTATACTTCAAATCTATTATTGAACATCCTGGAAGATCCGATGGTGGGAGGCTAGGAACAATCATTGAACCTTTCCATCGACTTTGAGCATTTGCTAAAATGCAAACAAATATTTTTTAAGAAGAACAATGAAGTCCTTGCTTTTCCACATAGCTTGTCATCAAATCCATTAAAAATTTGTTTGGAATAGCGAAAGTTATACGTTGTGCAATAGTGGAATTCTCGTTTCACAACTTCAGTAAAATGCTGAATTAGCATATAGAAATTCAGTGATATAATCTGTTGATGATCTTTGACGAAAAATTGCGTTTCTGTCATGTCGTTCCTGCACTTGACCATGTTCTGGTGTTTTTAAAATGCAATGCGTGAGTGCACTTGCAAAGAAAGTTAACTCTAGGTGTAAAATGAAATTACGGTTATGCCAATTGAAAGTAATGTTACATAAGAATGAATACAAAGCACCTTTCCAGAACACTTCCCTCTGAACGTTTTTCTACTGACAACAAAATATTTGTAGAAGCTCTGGTGCGGGGCTTAACATAACACAAAATTTGCGCCTCATCAGGCTGTGTTGATGCGCTGCACATTTTACACGGCAAACAATAAATAAGAAAGTTACCATGGTAGATGCAAAGAAAGCTTCCTTACAGCGTTTAGAAATTTATCGCTTCTCTTCTAATGACGAGTCAGTGCAACCTGTACTAACACCGTCTTTCGCTCAGTTCATAGTAGTTGCTAATCGCACGAATGAGTCAACTAGCGTTGCGTAGAGAACAACCAACACAATATTTTCACTAGTTCTTGGAAAAAGAGCTCAGAAGCTTCATATACCTGGCAATGAAACTTTTTCTTTGACCTTGGCTGCCTTGTTCTTGTCGACGTAGTGGAGAGTTCCAAGACTTTTTCCTTCAAATTTCACTTTCTTTTGTGTAAACGAAGTTGTCGTTAGGGTGAGAAAAGTTTAACGTTCGTTGTTTTGCACCAATAAGCCAAAGCCTTACCTGCTCCAGTGTTACCGACACTTTGCTCACTTCATCATCAGTTTTGTTGTCTATGTCAAGCATCAACTGCAACTTTTCGCCCGGGACGTAACCTCCATTGCATCGAGCAGCCACTGTGACCACCTTGGAATTGAAAATGCCAATCTTTCTTTCTCCAGAAACAGTTGATTCGTTCTGCCAAAATATATATCTGACAATTCAAATGATTGTTAAAGGTGATTTTAAAATCTTGCACATAGCAAACAAACGCGAGATTCGTCAACGGTTGATAGTGAGAACTAAGCAAGCTTTACACATTTTGTACAGTGTTCATTCTGTTATAGCGTTAAATGAAACACAGCAACCTATGTTTAATCCATTATTTTGTGTCACCAAAAAAACGTTTGCTATTAATAAATGGAATGACTTTTAACTCATGCAGTAGAGATCTATTCTAAACATACTATAACAGGCAAATCATACTTTTTAAACCTATGCATTGTATTAAGCCCTTGCTCTCACGACAACCTTGTATAGACATGCAGCGTTGTGATAAACCGGCCAAGACCGGATATTTTTTGCAGAAACGGCAAACAAGCAGCGCATCTTGTAAGGAGAATCGGGCGACGTGATTCTAGAGTGGGGGTGGCCAACAAGTCGATCGCGATCGACCGGTCGGTCGCCGAATCTCAGTTGGTCGATCGCGCCTGATTTTGCATTGAATTGACAAGATACCTAAAAAGAATACTTTTCAATCAATATTCCAGAAAGTACATAAAAATTATCCATCAATTGGTTGATCACGTATATTCTTTGGTGCCTCTTGTGATGGCTGACCGTAGGCTAGCTCGGCAGATGCCGCGCATTTATTGTAATATGTTCTTCTATTATTGCGTGACAATCATCATTTAGGCGTAACAGACATTCAGCCTTCTATCTGTGCAACACTTTCTAAGGCGATGGTACACTGTATTTGCACGTGCGATACTCAGCTTTGGCATTTTGTTCTTGCGACTGTATTACCGACCGGTCAATCGCGAGTTAGCCAAAAATTTTCTAGTCGATCCCAGTCGGAGTCAAGTTGGCCATCCTTGTTCTAGAGTAATTGCAGTGAAGTAGCGTAACGTCAGTCAAATCAACTGTGTGATTCGATTTGCGGGTTCCATTCAGAAAGACTTTGAACCAACACGGGCATGTCTCGAACATTAGAATGTTAAAAAAAAATGTTGGCAGGAGTTAAATCTCAGGAGAATAAAAACGATTTCTTCTGATCAGCTCCTTGTGTTTTCCAAACCTTTGCTTCAGGGTCAACGTTGAGGTCCACTTTGGGAAGAACCGTAAACATAGCCTTGGATTCTGTGTTAGAACTCTGGTATCCATCAATTTTCACATAAACTGTGTACCTCACCCAGCCGACCTCTCCTGTAGAAAGTATTAGCAATTTCGTGAATAGTTTCATCTTACCCACATTTTATCTTCATCTACATATAGTAGCGTTATGTAAGTGAAAACTTTATCATGAAATAACAATGCTTCACTCTCCACAAAGATGGGTAAAGTCTGAATGCTAACATGTGTAAAAAATACTCCATTCCTTCATCACTTTCTTGGCATCGCGTTGTTTCAGAAAAGATAGCTTAATTATTCAAACTTTTTTCAGAAGACTAATTATTTCTCGCTGTTTTTATCGGATTTAAACAGGCTTGCATCCTTATAAACTGTTACTTGTTACTTTGTGCACCACGTGTTATTTTTTAAACAAACAACAAAGACTTCCAGAAGCACTCTATTTTTGCCTCACACTTTGAGGTGTTCAAGCCAATTGCGAAAATCAGTGTTTATGAACATAAATTTTTTCAGATGAAGAACAACACTAAAAAAAAGAATAATTCTATTATCGTCTATATTCCTTATTTTGTTGATGCAATATACTACAAGTAAGTGGTAATAAAACCATTTTTTGCCGAGGGAACAATCTCATTTTCAAGTGGTAAACGTGCTTTTTTTGTCCAACATAAAAGTTCTTTCTTTCGACGACACATTTATTTTTAAGCTTGGTTGTTAATTCGTTGTTAATGCTATTCGGATTCGTCTTTGTCGGTCCTTTTCTGCGCATATTTGTGCATCGCTAAGCAGATGAAGTTTATTTTGAAATGTAAATTTTTGAAGAAAGAAAAAATATGGCGTATATGATGGAGGATCTTACGATTATCGTTTTATGAATTTTAGAAATTAATCTGTTTTCACATTTCATTTCCAATACTTTTTGACTGAGTTTTTATCGGACACTTGAATGTGGCCTGCCCCAATTTTAACCATGTGTTAAGAAAACTTGGGAAATTTGCACGTTATTAGAAATATTTGTTGTTTTATCAAATACTCTGCCACTTGGTTTACCAGTAATAAAAAAAACTGGGAATACTATGCAGGAAAATACTTTTACCAATCCACGTGTTTGAGGTTATCACACTATGTATGAAACGGTTTTATTAAAAAAGTTTGCACTCTCAATGCAGAAACACATGCACTGCATTGGTTGTACTGAGATCGCGAGAATTGTTAAATCAGATAACAAACGAGAAAAACATTCATTGCCATTGTAAAATGATAATGCTCATTTGTTGTCAGAATGCCAGTATCTACTCAGGAGGTTTTCTTAATTGGCGTGAAGATTGTTTGAAAGCAACAATCTGCTTGTGCAGTGATGCGAGACACTGCTTGATCACTTCTGATCGGTCAGGAAGGCTTTGAACAGTTTGTAAATGTGTAAGGGTAGTTTTGAGAGTCCAAATGTAGGCTATTCCCAAATATCGTGAATTAGAAACAACTTTGCTAAAACAATGCTTTGCACGGAACCATGCCGGATGTTCCAAAAAGAGCTTTTTTCGGTTCAGCAAGGCTCATCGACTTGGCAAAACGAACCAAAGTTTCCTATTCCACTTTTGATTTATTTTGACTAATGTTTGTGCTTTTTTGTCAAACAAATACCTATCTTGAACAGAATCGAGTATATCAGAGTTGGGTGAGGTGTAATACTATAGGAGATGCTTCTTGATGGAGTAATCTTATCTTTTAATGATAAACAGCGCAAAAAATCTCCGCTTTGAAAAAAGCAACATGTCACTTCTATTGATGGTAATCGATATCCGCTTCCATTGAACTTACAACAAAGCAACTATCATACCTTCAAATGTACACGGCGCTGTCTCCGGCAGTATGAAGCTAAATGGAAATTGGTAAGATCCGGCTGTGAGCGTTTCCCCTGATGGGACCCGACCGCCTATAACAATGCAAAGGAAAACTTGATGCGACAGTCAATAAAACCTTTTTTCACCTTATGCGTAATAACGCGTCAATCCATCTAAAGTCCTACAAAGTCTGAGGACGGAACACCAAAAAAGCGCAAGTACCAGTTTTCCGTTCGTTAAGCGGTGATTGATGAAAATCAATGCGATTGCATATCAATCGGATGTAATGATAATGCACGGTAATATATGTAGTTAAACATCTTACTTGAGGGCCACACAGAAACCACATTATCTGCGTAATACTCGTCCTTGCTGTAGTAACAACGTCGGGCGTAATCGTACCATCCGTTTCGGGACTTGCCCCGAAAGCGAACGTCTATTCCTGGAAAGTCAAAGAAGTGGCAATTCCCATGGCTGTGGGAGCTTCACTTTGTTTAATGATTGAAACACTTTCTCATTGAAATACTCAGGTTTTTCTACAAGAACTTGGAAAGTAAACAAAAAATATGTAAAACAATGAAGGACGTTAAGGGTAGCAATCGTACAGTAGCAACTTGGCCAAATTGCTAATAAGTTACGACGTTTTGTGATTTCGCTTTCCTAGTTACTGTTTGGTTGAAAAAATAAAGTAAAACCTGTAGTTTTAACACAGTGGTTTTCAATCGGGGGTTCCCGGACTCCTGGAAGTCCGAAACAAGATTTTCGTGGATCCGAAACGGGATTTTCGATAGCGAGAGTTTGCGTGTTCTTGGATTTAGTTTTTTTCAAAAGAACATGATTTTTATGAAAGCTTGTTAGTGCCATTACTCAAAAAACATGGTTCAGCCCAATTATTCCAGGCAACGTTACAAATGTAACAATTTACATTGCTAAATGTGTGCAATGCTAATTCTGTTTCATGCTGCAGATGGTTGGGAAGGCGACTGTAAGCTGTGGCGTTTAAATCTTTATGGCGTAAATATGGCTAGATTGTTGTTTGACGCTACAGAACTCGAACGTTTCTTGTGTTCAACCACGCAAAGTTACCCGAAATTGAGTACAAAAGCCCTGTCTATTCTTGCGCCCATTGCAACAACATTTATGTGGATTTTCCCCTCTACTTCATTTGAAAAACAAGTGTCAGAACCAAGGTAGGGAAAATGGCTTTCTTTCGGCCAAATTGCAAAAATTTGGCCATTTTCTCAAGTGGTTTGGCCGCATATACTTTGTTAGGCCGTTTCTGAGTATTTTTGAAAGTTTGGCCGAATTTTGGCCTAATTTGCATGTGATACTCCATTCCAGAATTAAAAAATACAAACTGTCAAAAGAAATATTGGCTGAAAGTTGTTTGGTTTAAGTCGCGGAGTACTCCAGTAGGCTGGCCTGACTTGGATCCAGGAATTAAAATCTGGTCAGTCATGCAATATTAACTTGTTAAATTATATAAACGAGACAATTTACGTACAGAAATAAACAAAAACCACGTTAGACTTTAAGCACGAAACTTTGGCCCTTTGTGAGAGTACGCCTGGTCATTGCGCTGGTGGAGTATATATTAACCCTGATCAGAGCCGTTTGAACACCTCGAACAATTTGCGTGGCTCTGAGTAATTATGTGCCAAGGTATGAGTGGATAAGGTCGTAGAAGCAGCAGCAAAGCAGCCACTTGGTTTGTTTCTAATGAGCAGCTAGGCACGGAAGTTGAACAACACGACTGAGTGTTTTCTGTTGTGTTGTCAGCTGAGGTGAATATTAGGGATGTTGAACGAGGCGGTCGCCTCTCCACCCTTATCAGAGATATCATGTATTGCACATAGAGTTAGCTCCGCTTTGTTTAACAGCTTGTTTTGAGGCCCATTTCTGAGAGTTTGACGTCACTTTATTTTTATGAAAGGGGTGCCAGCTTCAAAAAAGGTTGGGAATGTATGTTTAAACATAAAATACGGCTGAGCCGTAGTGGATGCTCCAGTGTCAGGTCCGAAATGAAATGTAATCTAAACCAAAGTTGCTACAGTGATTTATGTAAGACATTTTAACAAACAATACAAGTGTGGGCTTGTTAGGTAAGGAAATAAGAATAAACCAGAAGAATGAAAAGATAAAACCAACTAAAGCACACAGTACGCGTGCTAGTATAAGCCTAAATTTGCTGTAATAAGTATAACCAATGAAATAGTCAGTTTTAACTAATTACGCCAAGAACAAGTTCAAAAGAAAANAAAACACAAGCTAATTAAAACAATTTATTTAACACCAAAACTTAAGGGATCTGCAGGGCATAAAATTTTTTCACATACCTTAGATCTGGCATAAACATTTCTTTTGTCGGTCACATGTAAATAAAGGTATGTATATTTATCGGTGAGATACTTCTTAAAACGATCGTTTAGTTGTGCTTGCAAGAAAGCAAAACAGAAAACTGCATGCGTTGAGTAGTGGTACATAGTTTTTCGTACTTAAAGTTATTGCAAGGACATCACTCCAGAAGAAATTTAATCACTAAGGCTAAGTGCGGTTAGGCAGAACATTTGGTGTTTGGTTTGTTTAATGGCATATGATTGGATATGGGGTCAAGATACGAATTGCGCTTCTCAAATACCACTTAAGTTTCTCCACCAACCACTTAGATATTTCACCTCAAACTTGCTTGCAGTTGCGTTCAATACTGTACATCTAAGTTAATTAGTTAGTAGCTGCAATAGCTAAACGTACTTACCTCTTGCTTTTACGTCATCTTCTGTTGTGATAGAAATAAATCCTTCAACCTTTTCACCCGGCATATACACAGGTGCATCTGGTTTGCTGAACACAATCTTAATGTAAGGCCCCATTATTGTAGTGTCCGATCCTGTATTGAAGCAAATAACAGCAATATCTGCAGCACATAAAAATTAATACAGGTTTTGATTGGCACACGCCTTATCGATCAATACCATTTATCTTTCTTCTCTGAATAAAAAGAAAACATTTTCAGGCAATAATTGTTATCTTCTTTATTTACTTTACTGTTATGCATTTGTGGTTTGGCCTACAGGTTCAAATACAATTTTCCATCTCCATTCCAAAACTGCCACATTTAAAATGCTATAAACAAACCACTATATTTTGCTTGGAAGTTTTACTACCCTCAGCACCGAGTTCTATAAAACACCTTTCAGATTTGTCCTTACTTAGAATAAAACGCCAGCTTCGAGAAAGGGTTTTAAACAATTCTGGAAAATGTAAAGTGTTTTCCGTACAAAGAAAACAAAGTCAGTGCTAAATATCTGCAACGTAACACCCGATAATATAAAGTATTAAAAAAATTCTATAACTTAAGTACAGCCTGTGCACAAGTGACAGAAATCAGCACGCATAGATGTTATCTAATGGAAATCGATTTTGCCATACGGCATCTTCAGTCCAAGCCTTTCTATAAGTGTTCCTTTCATTTCAATGATTGTTATTTCAGCAGATACTGTACCACTGTGTTTTGCAAAAATCCCATTAAAACTTCTCATTAAACTGTTTTTATGAACAGACTTCCTTCAATTTTGAGCAACGTTTATGCTAAACATGGTTGGTATTATCAATCACAATCCTTTCCAAGTAAGACCTAATGCTTTTTCTTTACACTCAAGGTGCTTCTTTTATATGCAATTGCTGAAACTGATGCAAATATGTGCAAAAATAATCAGTAATCGAAAATACAGTTTACTGGTCTTTTCAATGAATTACTGTCTTAGCAACCGATCATTGCAGGAACTTCATGTACTTTAAAATTTATATTAAATACAATGCAGAAGTCCTTAGATGCAGTTTCCATCATTGTTGCACCAACTGTTATTACCTGAGGCACGCCGGCTTCAAAACAGATAATGTTTGCTTCAGGGCTGCGGCGGAAGCCGGTATGTTTACATTGGATTGGTGAAACGAGCTCTGACGCCTTCACGCGTGACAAGGCTATCACGTGATTCTGAACTGGCACGCAGTTTACCTTATGACACAGCAACAAAAAATATTTTTACATAGTTTTATTCGTTTCTTTATTTTCTCAGACCTAAAATTCACCTCATGCGGATTTGTTGCCGTACACAAGAAACAATAGAAGTGTTCGCAGCATGGATGTCGCAGGAAAGGTTTGTGAGAACTTACTCTAACGCGATACTGGGAAAGAAAATCTCTCATGAAAGTACCAATGTCGTCTCTTCAACAATATGTCATTATCATGCACATGATCAGCACACTCAACTCGCCACACCGACAAAAATACGACGCACAATTTATTTTCATGTTTTTGAAGAAAAATCTACGCCAGCTATACTTTTACGCTATCGAAACAATTTGATGTTCAGCAACGTATGATCTCATCATTTCTTGACAAGTCCTTGAAAAACAATAAATGCTCAAAGGTCATAAGCAAACAAGATGCGACTTGTAAAAAGATTACTAAGCTCTGGCTGATAATTTCTGATAGTTCATGTAAAGACACAGTTATCAAGAACGAACTCGTCAGGATCGCTTTACCTGACCGTAAAGGCCTGAGTGATAGGCCAGAGAGGTAATTTCCTATTCCTCACTCACGCAGTGTATGGTTGCTCATCAACTACTCAAAATTCCTATGATTCACGTTAGGTGTGTTAGGTCTAAATAATTTCAACAGCACACTGTTGATACAGTTCTGCGAACTTACACCGATGCATCTGCATGCTGTCTTTGAGAAGGCGGCTGTCTTTGTTTTTAAGTAACATCGCACAGGATGTAATTCACGAAAAGATACATGCTACTGCTGAAAGGCTTTTTGTCTTTAGGATAGTTGCTGTGGGCAGCAAGGGCGCACCATGTTAGATGGCGTCCGCGGCAAGAAGCAGGTTTGGCGACCCCATGTTCGAACCTGAGGTCTTTCGGATGCAAACGAACTGCATTGATGAAAGTACGTGTAACATTGTTAGGACTTTTCGGCGTCCCGGCAGTGATTCGACCCCTCATAGTGATTCGGCGCCTGAAGAATTGTGCCCCCCTTGCCACCCGGTCGATACATCCCTGTGCGGGACATCATCTTTTTACTCGCGGGTCGATAAATCTGCCGGTTGAAGTAAATCTGCTTCAGCTTTGTGCTTGTTGTAGGATATGCAAAATAGGTAAAGAATTTGAGGAAAAGCGTTGTTCCCTCCCTGTTGCGTAGATTCCATTTTCTTTCGTACCACCTTTCTTGGCAAAAAATCCCTGAGGTTTCTGTTTTGCTGAGTCACAAATAATAATCTAAACACTTGGTAAAACATTCGGGTAGAATTTACCGTAGTTATATTAGCAATATTGGAACAATGTGGCCAGTAAATAAAACAAATTGAGCAAGTTTCCAAATGTACAGTGCAGGAGAAATTTTAGCCGTTAATTAGACTTAAACAGGAGAGATACCAAACAGCATTTGATGCGACACTGCTTTGTTATAGGTAGGCCTACCGGTGGAATAAAATCGACGTATTTCACCATATAACCGTTTGATGGAGTGCTGTTGCTACACTTTTGCAATATATGGAATAAGTGTTTTCGTTTTTGCGCAAACAAAGCAATTCAAAAATTGCTCATATCATGCTGGTGGTGAAAACTGCTTTTGTTCAAGGTTACATACTAAGTTATACTAAGTTTGTTGTCTCTCTTTCCCTTAATACAAAGAAACTGCTACTTTTATGCCGTACGACACTGGCTGACTGATTGCATTGAAGTCTAAATCTAAGTCAGATCTTGAAACAGTTATTTTCTACCAAGTTTTGAGCACTTTCTGCCAGACTCCGCTTTTATCCTTGTTTGTGGGTTTGTTGCTGATGAAATAAGAGATGGCAAATATTATTAGGTAGAAATCGACCTGGACTTAAGCACTGATTTGCCTGACTTTTGGTAAAGCTTTGACGCTTTTTCTTAATCAATGTACACAACTGGTAAGCGAGTAGTGCAGACATGGATGTATCATACTCATCAGAGCGTGACCGTACACCGACAGTTGTGACAAAGCAACGTCACGCGAGGATGACCAACACTGCAGCGTTTTCTCCTCGTGATTTCAGGCAAGTCATGCGACGTTGTTAAGGTAATTGCCTCTACGGATACAGAGAAACTTTTTCGCGAAAGCCTTTGCGTGGTCAGGAGAAAGTTCTGTCATAAGTGATCGGCAAACGTTTCGCCCAAGAACTGCGTTTGTCACTAGAAGCGTTTGTGTCGTACGTTAAACTGCGATTCTACCAAGGTTTCATCATGAAATCTTGGGTTAAATTGATAATTTACTGCGTGGTTGATGACCAGAGGTGGATATTAGGGGAGGCGAAAAAGTCGGTCGCCTCGTCCTCTTTTTTCAGAGCTGCAGTGGGGCTTCTCTCAGAATTTAGCACCTAGGTTTTGCATTGTTTTGGTAAAAAGCTTATGAACGCACTCTAGAGTCGCATTTTAATGAGCCTTGCAATATGTTTCAAAATAAAGCAAAAATTATGTGCAAAGGGGGCCCCGCAACAGATTTAATGTGTTTACAAAGAACAATTTAGGATAAAATGACTTTAAACAATTGACAATGTGAAATGGACTTTTACGCAGAATCAAATTCCCAGACAAAATGAAAAATGTGTCTTGCTTTCAGCGAATAAAGCTTGTGTATGGCATGTGCAAATTATAGGGACCCCTTTTTTGATATAACGTGAACAAATATCCGGGAAAGGGATCCCGTTTTATGACAATGTATTGATGAAATATCACAACTTTTACGAAGTTTTGCGGCTCGTTTCTGAGAGTTTGCCTCGGGTCCCTATATTCTTACATCCACCCCTGCTGATGACCTTTTCCTTTGAAGTAGAAAGTATTGTTCTAGATGCTGAATACCGTCTCTAAAAGCTCTATCAACTTAATTAATCTGCTCTTCTGCTTTCTTATTTAAATGTTATAAACGGGAGACAGTTTAATGCAATAGGGTGTTGCCTTCGGTAATAAATTTTTGGTTTAAATTTATTGCAAATTGTCATCATTTTCGCGTCATTCTTCCTGTTGAAATAATCGGAAACTTAAACACCTTTCAAGAAAAATCACAAAAAATGAATTCTGGAGAGTGGATCAGAGGACATGTCTTCTGAATCTGCACCACTAATCAGCGCTGATGTCGAAGTGAAGGAAGAAACTGCTAAAGATGGAACAAATAGAACCTAAACGATTTCGGCTCCAATGAGACAAGAAGGCATTCTATTCAAATTGTCTTGACAGAGCAACCTGACTTAACTCACTATGCAAAACGTATGATAGACTACTCTCCACTCAGTACCTTTTAATTATTGATTGATAAGAACATATCTCTCATATCCAGAAGTGTACAGAAACAGAAGCTCGAAATTTTTTGAAAAATGACTCTTGGAAAGTTTCGTTGATTGAGCTACAGGCATTTATTGCATTGCTCCATGGTCGTGGTGCATATGGTGGTAGGAATGTTTGATCTGAAATGTTCTGGGTTAAATAGTGGGGCATTTCGTTTTTTTTTTACCATGTCTAGAAACCGTTTTGGAGAAATTCTTTGACTTTTGTGATTCGGCTTGCGTTCACCCAGATCAGTTCACCTTCAAACTGACCAATTTGCATTGATTACAGGGAGGCTTGGAATGCTTTTATTTCTAAAAGCATAGCTTGTCACAACCCTGGCGCCAATATCACCGCAGATGAGCAATTGTTTCAAACGAAAGTTCGTTGTTGATTTGCTGAGCAGGTTGCAAGCAAGCCAGACAAAATTGGAATCAAATTTTAGTTGGTGGCAGATGTTGAGACAAAGTACTTTGTAAATGCTCTGCTTAACTGGGAAAAGATGAACTGCGTCCGCCTTCCCAAAGATTGTCCGATAGAGTTGTCTTACAACTAATGGAACCATATTTTGCGAAAAGAAAGAAATGTGACGACAGATAACTTCTTCACGTCCTTGGAATTGGCAAAGGAGCTGAAAAAACGAAAACTAGCATTGTTGGCACGATGAATAAGGCTAGGAGAGAGCGTCCACCATCTGCAAAAACGATGTAACAGCTTTATTCAAGCAAGTTTTTCAAAACTGGTGACTGTGCAACTCTGACTGTTTACCAACGCAAGCCTAAAAAGAACGTATGCATCCTCAGGTCCGTGCATTTATCAGTGAGTGTTTCTACAGATGAGAAAAGAAAACCAGAGACTGTAACCAAACTAAATGTGATATAGACGTTGCCGACCACATGGCTCGGCTGTACTCGGTGAAAGCGGGAACCCGCCGATGGCCAGTTGCTGTTCTTTACAACATCTTGGATTTGGCCTGTATCAATGCTTTCATTTTTTACAAAATGCGAACGAACGAGAAAATTTCACGAAGAGATTTCATCTTCAAATCGGCTACTGAACTTCGACAGGTGTACATGAACAGTAAGAAGCCTTGTGGTCCACAAGCGCACCATTTGCCAAAGGTTCCAGGCATCAATACTGCACCTTAACGGAAGAAGTGTCAAATTACAGCCAAATGTTTGCAAAACAAAGCAGCCAAATATTGGCATAGTTGCAGCAAAATGGTATGCGGCAATGCATAGCTGTTACAGAATAATTATAAGTAAACTGTACTACTCAACAAGAGGGCTG
>JGI24158J21664_10001761_pt1 | contig 25075 bp, 10 predicted proteins | sample Ectturendosymbi3_FD_21664 | JGI IMG/M metagenome (IMG submission 21664) | reverse complement strand
GTACATACTTGAATAGAGATATGTGCAAGTTTGAATCATCGCAAAAAGACGAAAGCAGATGGCAGTCGGCTGATTCCTCGAAAGCATACAGAAACACTAGTGCTTGTAAGTGAATGCTGTAGAGTTCACAAGTACAGGACAGAGTCAGTAATTGATGCTTCCAGACTCATCAACAAATTTGATCATTGCTGTATCTAGATTCTAACCCGCGGGCCGCATGCGGCCCAGTCGAAGGTTTTGTGCGGCCCAGTTTAGGTTTTCGCTGTAGTATACGTATCCTATATACTGACAACCTGTCCTTATTTTGATAATTTTAAATTTCACATTTATAATGCAGGCGGTCCTCAGTGCCACTTTATCACGTCTGCTACCATTGCAGTTAGAATTCGAACGTTTTCAGTACATTAGCTCAAGCTAAATTTAATTTGTTAAGATCCAAGTAAGCCATTCAATGTGCGGCCCTGGTAAAGATAGTGACATAATTTTTGGCTCAGTAAGCCATTTGGGTTGGACATAGCTGTTCTAGACAGTATAGTCTGAGTCAGTGGTGGGAAACCTATTCATTATCACGGGCCGCATGAATTGTGCATTATCGCTGGCGGGCCGCAAATAACAATTGATTTTATTCTAAATACCGCCTTTATGTAACTATGAGAGATAGAAGGTGCTTATGACATACTATCTTACGTACCTGCTTATCACTGAGCTTCGTTTTGACACGATTTTGTACTCTAAATTGACTTACGAAACTTCTGATGCGTGCCATATTAAATGTTCACGCGGTCCGCAGGTTCCCTACCCCTGGTCCAAGTATATATGTTGAAGTTGATTGTCAAAAGCAGCAAACTTACTGCTTAAGATTGCATTTTCTAAATTTTGCCCTAGCAATTTTGTTTACCCAATGTCTAGTGAATTCATGCCAAATCATTTTGAAAGTACCAAAAAGGCAACGCAACTTATAGAATTGGTCAATGTGATGTAATAACATGAAAAAGAATGCCACTCACAACAATACAATCAAGCAACATCTGGAGACTGCTGCAATTTGACCTCATTGCTTGAGTAGTAGTAGTAAATAAGTAAGTTTGTTGGCGATAAGGAAGGTATTGCATTTGCACTGAGTGGTCCCATACTTTTGCAAATGAGTGTAAAATACTTTAATTTTCAATTCACAGTGGTCTAACGAAAAAGCATTCAACTGAAAACCTTCCTTAACTAGTTAAGGCAAATTTAGAAAAATATTGACTTCTTTGACTGAAAAAATCCTATTCATATAATAAAGAGCGAGTTTAACACGAAGGACCGCGGGGCCCGTAACAATTGCTACATTTTTTAATCTGGTGCTGATTTAATCATTGATATTCAAAAGCTCACGTCGTCTGCTGCGAACATTGCTACGTCACATTCAATCACAAGTCTATTTCCAGTATTTGACTAACACAGTATCACCATTAACAATTGAACGATTACAAGGATGAATTCATACAATGTCTCGTAACGTCGCCCGTCATGAGCAATATCATAAAAGCTCTGTATGCAGTAAAATCTTGGCGCGTGAGGGAGCTGCGAAATCAATCTACTCATAGTGCCACAGGTAGATTTACCTGTGCGTGTGACAAAAGTTGACGCAGACTCAGATAAGCTCTGAACAAATGAATAAGTTAATCTTTAAAACACGCAAGAATCACATCATCCTCCCAAAAATACGAGCCTCCGTTTATAACAAAACGAGACTTGCGCAGCTATTACTAACGGTATAACGGTTAAAGTCTTAAAGCGCGGTTACCGTATTAAATAATGGCCTACTGCGACACCGCTGGTATCGCCAAATGCCACACTGTCATTAACACATTGCACACGCAGCAACTTTTGTACTAATACCACTCCGGTAGAGAATGTGTGCGCACCGCGCAGTGATGCGGAACGCATACAACGGATTATTGGCCGAGCACGCAAAGATGAACTTGAGCAGAATTCGCCGTGGGACCCAGTCAGTCTCATTTGCAGCAATGCCAGCAAGGCGGAGTTGAAGCTAACGAAGACCGAACTGGCATTTGCGAGAACGCTCGTTCACATTAGTTTAGTGAAAATAAATGCACGTTCATTGCAGATTCGCATAAGGTCTGTATTACTGTATATCGAATTCAGCAAAGTTAAACTTCGCGAATCTAGTAAAGTTACGAGTTGTGCAGCAGGTGCAAAGCGACAGTCAACGTCGACCGCTTTAATTTTCACTGCTGGCCCAAACTGCGTGTTCGGCACCACACCCAGCATCTAATGCCAGTCTTCGTCGGTGCGATGTAGGCCTGTGAAATGTAATGTCAATGCTTCTTATTCCTGGATAAGGATGATGTGAAGGCGCATAAAATTAGAAACACGCCACCTCCGTCTAGCGCAGCCGAGTGGTTTCGAAATAATTTTGATGCAGTTTGAAGAAAGCATTGAAATCATGAAAAAGTCATCGGCTTTTGAGGTATTGTCAGACCACGAAAAAGCATCAAGTCATGCCAGTGAGATCACCGTTGGCACTGCTCAAGAACCCAGAGTGTTTATGCCAAGCATGCGAAACACCAGCAACCGCGTGAGCACACGGGCAGGAGTTCGAAGGCAGGATGCCTGTGCAGCACAGCTTACAAGTCAGCAATAATGCTTTTCTCCCACTCTCTCCATGGCGTTGGTTCGTACCGTGAATTCCATTGCTCCTCAGCGCATGCCTCCTACAGTGTGTACTCGAAGCTATTGTGTTTAGCAAGGTAGCTTGTTGAAAGACTGGGTGGGCTGCCGCTACCAGTACGTGACCGAGTCATTCTCGGTTTGGCATTTGGAAAACAGGCAAGGAAGAGATCTGTAGCTCAAGGCCGATGGAAACGTGTTGCGACGTGGTGTAACTGACGCGAATACTGCCGAGAGAGCAACAGCAGTGATCAGCAACGAGTGGTTAGATCAGTGATTCTTAACCTGGGGTAAATTTACCGAACCATAAATTGCAGCCAATGTAAATTTTTATAAATCATTCCAAACTGTAAGAGTTTGTTAATTTCGTATTTTCAATAAATGAGGACCATTGGGGGTAAATTTGGTAATCTTGTTTGATATAAAAGGGTAAGATATGTGAAAAAGGTTAAGAACCACTGGGTTAGATGCAGTAGAGCAGGGGTCACCAACCTTTATGTAACTGAGAGCTACTTCTTGGGCACCGATTAACGCTAAGGGCTACTAGCTTGATACACAATTCTGAAATAAAAAAATTAGTTCAATTTACCCTTAATTATGGTATCAACTTATCGTTAATGATGTTAATCTATGTGATGATACTCATCATCTTAATGCTATATCAAAACAGGCCCGCGGTCGACTAACGTGGTCCTCGCGGGCGACCTGGGGCCCACGAGCACTGTGTTGGTGACCCCTGCAGTAGAGCTTTTGGGAGAGAGAGCAAGCTCGGTGCCGTACCTCGCTACCTGTTCGGAGGTCTGTTATTTTCTTTTCGGTCAAAATATGCTTTGTCTGAAGATTACAGCGATCAAGTGAGATTTTAAAACAGATTTTGCGATCAAGATCTACGAAGTCTAATCGACTTCACTGCTAATCTGCCGCTGGGAAAGGAACAGGATATTTGCATGACTAGTATCCGAACTTTATTAATGAAATTTGCTGACTGATTAGACTTCGTCGCCTTTGTCGAGACTAGTTACTTGAAACAAGGTATGTGCAAGTCTGAATCTTAAATCATGAAAGCAGAGCTCAGTCGGCTGATTCGTCGAAAGCTTGGAGGGAGCCTCGCGCTTTTAATTCTGGATACTTGCGAATGGATAAGTCAACAATATTGTGACTGTTGAAACTTATTTCAAAAACCAAGTGATGATGGTAACTTCTAACATGCGGTCGGTGCGTTTGCAAAGACTAAGACTTGTGCTAAGTGCCGAGCATCCACGGGATGATTGTCTTTAGGGGTCGTTGCTCAAGCTGTTTCGTTAAACTGGTATCGAAATAAGCTTGTGTGGCAAACACTGAAAAAAAAACTTTGTTTTGGAACAAGCAACCTTTCGCTCATGCATTGATAACGCAACAACTTTCTATAAAACCATCAAATGGAGTCTCTTCAAAGTTTTTTTTTGAACTGCCACATCAAAAGCTTCGTAGCCAGTCGTGTAACTAGAGGTCTCAACCACAGGGTTGAGACCAGGGGGAACAAAACTTAGCTGATGTGGGACCAATAGCCAGTAGCGCAGCAAATAATTTTTTTCGGGAGGGGCCAGTCAATGATGTCATCAGTCACTGACGTCTTTCCAACAGAGGAAAATTGATATAATGCGCCAGTAAAAATTTTAGCAAGTTCGCTTCGTGGGAGGTCATGGCCTCTTCGGCCTCATTCTGGCTGCGCCACTGCAATAGCTAACACTCAGAAACAATTTTAGAAATGATAGTGAATCCGGATGTAGATGTCTATTTTGTAATAGCTAAAAAAACACGAAAACGTCCGAAAAACGCAAAAATAGCAACCTACTGAAAACCCAAAAGAATACGAAATATCAAAATGTAAGCGAAGTAGGGACCGGTTTTTACATTTAGCTTACCAGGGGGACGACTCGCACCCTGCCCCCTCTCAGTTACGCTACTGTTCGTCTGTAGTAATTTGAGATCTTGTGAGGTCACAGTGCATCGGCAATTGTGAACATTCAACTGACAACTGGTACCGAAAAGCTTGGTCTTGCATTCAAGAGCGACTATGCGGTATACGAGAATAAAATTACAAGGCGAAACATCGAGGTCATAGATCCTTGGAATCGGGGACGGTAGTTTCCACGTACCACAAGTTGAGTAAGGACGGTGTAGATTACAGACATGTAAAACAAGAGCTATTGAAGACAACTCGCGCCCCCTGTTTTACTACATCCGAACTGGAGCTTAATTTTGGGGTTGTTTCCCGTGTTTCAGGTGCACTCTCAAATATCACACATTACATTCTCCGATTTTTACTTGTAAAAACCATCTGGTAAAAGTTTAAAAGTATTGGCGAGGTCTTTTTTAACCTAATGCAAGGCAGCGCATCAACCAAAGCCCAAGTAGTTGTTATTGTCCACTATCACAAAAGGTTTTTGCCAAACAAAGACTTACTTCAGCAATGCCTTGTAGGCAGCATCGTGTCAACACGGGGACGGAGAATGAGTTTTGCTTTTTCACAACGACGGACCGTATCGTGTAACAGCGGATGGTCGCTGCGCAACAAAGCTGTTGGCCGGCGATTTTCGGCGTGCCGTTGGAACTCAAAAAAAGTTTCGAAAAAACCGAAGGGCCAGCGTTGCCACTTTCCCCTCACATGGAACAGCGCCAAACGGCAGTTTCTTGTGCTGCAAAAGGTTCTGATTTTAGTTCTCATCATTGAACGTTAATTATAAGCATGGTTAAAAATGGGAGTGGTTGCACTGCCGTGTTGCTTGGGTGGTCGAGAGGCGATTCCAGGTCATCAGCGTCACTCGGGCTCGTGATTTCGCAGAAGTACATGTTTTCAGTCAAGGTACAAGACGCAGTGCACAAGTTAAATACGTAGTTCAAATGTAAAAAATAGTGTTTTATCTATATACGGAAATCTAGTTGTCTGTTGTTGATTACAGCCTTGTAAAATCTTGTCGCGCATCCTCTTGTATAATTTAAGTAGTTCAAGAAGATACGTAATGATTGCTATGTGACGTTCGGTACATAAATATTGATGAAAAGCTTTCAGTAGAACTCATCCATTATTACCCGCTGTACATCACAGAGCACTGAAAATGCCAGTTAGTCTTATACAACTACCAGGCTCATTCATATTATCCCAAGCTCATAGACAAATTACCGTTCTTTTTAAATTATGCCAAAACAGAAACCTTTCAATGCTTAGAATTCAATTCCTATAAAATCAATAGAAACCAACTGTTTAAAAACAAGCATTTAATTTGAATTTAATTATACAGCATTAAATTTTTTTTGAATTACGGAGGGCATCTCGACTCTTGGACTTACATGAGCCCGCCGAGTCAAGCGTGGTTGAACGCTGTTCAGAGAACCCCTGCTAATGATATTTTTGACACAAGTGTCGCTTCCACTAGAATGACTGGCAAACAATGCTGTACAAATGTATATCAACTGCAACCAGGTTCAATGAAAACAGCCCGAGTTAGTAACTGGAATTAGAGCAGTCGGCGCTGATAGAAATTTACAAGCAATTGCCCTTTCTACAACGTAAAACGTTATCGTACACTCGGGCTAAGCCCGAGTGCCAGAGTCGTCACTTGACCACTTGTGTGGCCGTGGTCATAGCAACGGAAAGAGAGCGCCATACAGAACCTCACACAAAAATGCTGGGTGACTGAAAAGTTATTCACTACCTGAGACCGCGTGCACGGTTGCAGCCAGTTGTATTGGCTGGAGTTTTGGACGGAGGCATGGGCTTTGTTGTACAATGGGACGCTATTTTCTGGATTCACGGCACAAGGAAATTATCGGCTGCAAACGAATTGTGCTGAATGGGTCAATGGGGCGTTTTGTAGCTAACCGTGGCCAACGTTCTGCTACGCTTGAAAACATTACGGGCTGCATAGCGATTGTGTTGCTGAGGTAACACTGCTGGCGGCGGTGGTTGCGTTAGACCTGTACAGCTGCACTGTGCGCAGCCGTCAAGCTCGAACCGGTAATGTTGACTTTGTAGAAGATTTGCGACCATTTCACACGTGCGAGCAACGGCGTCATCAGTCCACGCTCACATTTCGCAACAACCGCCGAGAAGAAGGTTTGCTCGAGTTTCTGTGATGTGACTCAAAAGCAGTGTCTTGGCTTCTTGAAACATAGGAGCCACGCGTGAGCATGATGCAAGGACGTGCAACGACCTCTACGGAGCCGAAAATCGTCAGTTTCGCTTAACAGCGCCAGTTGGCAAAGCAGCGTCTCAACGAGCTATGTCACGTTGTGAGAAGATATTTCTTGTTGAATACGCACTTGCTATTAGTGGGGTAGATAATTTCCCCATAACCTGAAATTTTCATAAGCATCGTGTTCTTTTAATAAGACATTTACATGCTGCGCTTTTTTCGCTGAGACATTTCGGTCATTTGTCCCATAATAGCATCAAAACTCGCCGTAACAGTACTCACTAGCAGTGGTGGAGGAACCTTTTTGAAAGTGGGGGGGACACAAATACATGTCAAAAAAAACTATGGAAAAATTGGGTAGTTTGGATTAGAGATCGACCGATATGGATTTTTCGGGGTCGATACCGATATATCGGCCATTCATGGACCGACAACCGACAACGGATATTTCCAAAATTTATAAATCTTGTTTTCTGCTTCATTATCAAAACATAATGTATTCTATGCTTCACTTTTTTTTCAAAAACTTGGAAAATCAGGATTTATGAGCTAAAATTTTTCAAATTGCAGCAATTTGAATATTTTCCTATGATTTTTAATTAATCTGATTAATGATGATGTTTTGTTTCGGATGCGACGGCCGACAAGTGCTCCATGGTTCATCTTGTTTGCTTGTTTATGAAAACGCACCTGCTAACGTCGCTGCAAGATAACTGTCTTGACTTGCTTCGTTGTGCTTTCTTGCGCAAGTTGTCTGCATGCGTCAGAAATATAACAGCATTTTGTCAACACCTACTGAGGCCGATATATCGGTCTATCTCTAGTTTAAATTGGCAACTGTGACGTCAAAACCATTGAAATATGACGTCATTAACTTTTGTCAGCAATCAGCATGTTAAGCAATGTTTTATAAGCCCTCAACGATCACTGCCAACTTATTTAGCAAAATTCGACATTTAATAGTGGGGGTGCCTAGGCCTATGCTCCCCCCCGGTTCCTTCACCCATGTTCACTAGCCTACCTTTACGGACATTATGGGCGAATAGATTTTTAGATTTCGGTCTATGACCGAAAAATAACAGTTTACAAGTATGTGCTTTTTGCAAATCCGTAGGCAATTGACTGCAGCAGGCAGACGTAAACCTTGGAGGTGTTGCAAGCTCTTGGCGTTGTGTTGAATGTGCGATTCACCACAAACGGGATGTGCGCAAAGAATGACACCCATATATGTGGCGCGAACAAGCAACAATAGAGTGATTTCGTCGGGTGATCTCTGTTGTTGCTTGCTGCCATAGTGTGAAGTTTTGCGAACTTGCAATCGGGCTTTCCGATCGCAGCAGGGGAAATCTACGGATGATACGAAGAGAACATTTGACCAAACCAGTGCATTGCTACCACTACACTAGTTTTGTTTACATAGACAGTTTGTTCTTTAGTTTTCATGTGAAGAAAATAAAATTGGATTTTACCGTCAAGAAACTTCAATAAAAACCATTTCGAATGAAAGATTGCAATCTTGCAAACCGGAAAGGTAAAGAACGATCTAAAAATTCTGCTACTAGCTTATATTTTGACTCTGCAGCAAGCCATATTAGCTTCTCGTTTCCAAAAGTTTTTGTGCATCACCTGTTTCCAACCTCCGCTGAACTTGAACAGACGATGTTAAGAGACATGGAACAAGGTTCACGGTGCTTCCGTCCCGCTTCAACGTTTTTGTGGTTAATCCCACTCTGATTAAAATACTTCAATAATTACATCAACACAGGACTATAGGAGCAGGAAAGTCGATCTTTCTAAAATCTTCGGCTGCCTCGTTGACTAACTAGCATCGATGGTGGTGATGTCACATTATCATGAAAACTTGTTTTAGCATTTCTCCTTAGATTTGTAAGCACTTCTCCGGATTTCAAAGCAATTGGCCACTTGGAAAACAACTGGAACTGGGGTTTGAAGTGATATTGCGGCCTCATCGTGAATAAGTACATCGTGCCACTTGTGCTTTCCTGAATTTAAAGTTTTACCCAACTTTTGTCTGCAAAACAATGTCGTTTTGCTGTACGAGTTGAATAACAGTGACCAAGTTCAACATTTTGGGTTATGGAGGGCTAGTGTCAAAACACCACGTGACCACAGACCCCTGCTTGGTACGCATTTTGATGCAGTGGCTGTCGGGTTTCGCGCATATATGCAAGCGTTAATGATAACCGTCATTGTGAACATTAGGCTTACAAACATTTGACATCAAACAATACAGGAAACTCGGCCAGGCTACGGCAACAACCCGGCGTGATGGACGGGAGTATCGTAAAAAACAAGGTGCAACAAAATCTCTGACGATCACGCTACTGTCAGTAGCCGTAGCAAAACAAGCTTGAGCTGGGGAATCGATCGCTCCTGAACGACTGGGCCTTGTCAGTGAACGGGAGCTTTGTTTTCACGGCTTTTGAACAAGTTCCTGTGCGAAGTGAAAAGTTTTCTTGACGGACAGCGCACATAACATAAAACCGCACGACGGCGTACGGTACCCAATGAAAAGGTTCACGTGTTCTTGACTTGTTGCCGAAAACTCTGCCATCGATTAAGATCACGAGTCACTGACCATAAAAGTAGTGAAAGCGCCCGTAGTCGATAGCGCAGCCAAAGGACGTTGGTCGGCGATCGCGTAAGTTTTGGTTAATACGTCATCACATTGGCATGCCATTCGCTGAAAACGAACGATGTTCTTTTTTTAAGAGACAGTACAGCGCACTACTTGATAAAAAAGGGTTGGAATGTTACCAGAAACTTTACCACAGCGAATATGCTAAGTAACCTCGTAAAGCAGCACTATGTACCAACGTCTTTCGACATCTTTTAACCTTTTCCACGTAACACAGCACTAGTTGCTACCTTAAACAATACTACGAAGATGTTTTTGTAGAAGTTATGATTTTAACCAAATACGGTGCTGTAGCTACAGCCAGTCGTACACGTAAAAATCCCCATACAGGGCCTGACGTATGTTGAAATGGCAGATGCCGGCGTAAATACTGTATTCAGGACTTTGTTGGTGTCTCGGATGAAATTCTGTTAAAGGATATAGTTACGTAAAAATGAAAAATATTGCTATTTTTATGGGGATTAATCACGGATAACATTCTGTCATTGGCCTAGTTGGAATGAAGAGCTACTGCAAGATTTTTTCAGACTCGTATGCCACGTATTGCAAAAGTGAAAACACGAATGCGGTTGAGTGGTTTTGTCCACACGTCACAGGTTGGCTCGCCTGCATTCCAAATTCAAACACTGCATAATCGAACTCTACATAGAAGAAGTATGTGTGCAGCTACTTGTTCATTACGCTCTCCGCAACGTAAGATCGCTACTATCTTCGATAAGATGTCGATCAATCAGTGTGCTGCCACCTTTTTTTGGCTGGTAGCTTGACGTGCCTAAGGCATGCCATGACTCTGTAAACAACGTTACCCAAGTGACAATGTAGTGGGCACAATCGTAAGTGTGGAACATACCACCTACCTGTTACCGGCTGGGTACTCTTCAGCAATAACTTGGCTTAACCTCTAAGCCAGTGTTTTTGAACCGGGGTTCCGCCGAAACAGACCAAAATTGCCTGGGACGAAATTCGTAACCACAGTTCTATGCGGTGGTACCAATATAGACACTTGGATCATTGCATAGGGTTCCATGAGCAACGCAAGCATTTGCGGAAGGTTCCGCTGAAGCAGAGGTTGAAAAACACTGCTCTAAGCTATTTCGACGTCGCCAAGTAAAATAACGCTACGGAATGTAAATTCAGGAACACTGCACAAAGAATGGCGTAGAAATGACTGAGGGTCTGAATTTTCAGCAACGAACTTCTGTGTTTAACTGATGGATTTGTTGTAGCAAAGAAACACTAATTATCGTTGTATGATAGGTCAACTACCTGTGTTGAGGTACATCAAAAATGGTAATGCTGGGATTTTAAACCGGTTGGCAAGCGACCCGCGTAACTTAGTTGCAGCTATCCTGTTTTTCTTCGAACATCGACGCAATTTGTTGCATGCCTCGACGTAATTGGTTAGGTCTTTCACTATCTCAAACACAAAAACGTCAGGCCCCAGTAGGAAATTGGTGATTGACTGTTCGCTTCACGATGTAATATTCACGTTGTACTTGTACGGCGGTACAACCCTGATCGCACAGTCGAATACCCAGGACCAGTGGTTCTTAACGTCTTTTACATACCTTACCCTTTTATCAAACAAGATTACTAGATTTACACCCAATATACTCAATGGTGCTCATTTGTTGAAAATACAAAATTAACGGACTCTTGCAATTTAGAATAATTTGTCAAAATTTTCTGCAATTTATAGTTCAGTGATTTTACCCCCTTCGAAGATGAAAGTTACCCCCAGGGGTAAATTTACCCCAGATTAAGAACCACTTCCCTGGACCATGGCGTGCTGCTTTTCTAACAAAGTCAGTGTTGTTGAGAGCGGGTGCTCTGAAAAAGTGTGTCGCAGTTCTGCGTTTTTCTTTGAATGTCTCGATTCCGTGAACTGAAATCGGTAACTAAAAAGAGAAACAGCAATGATGTACCGTTCAAAATAGCTGCTCGTGTGGAAATGGGTTGTACAAGGGAGGAACGAGGACAAACAGCTCCGCGCAAGGTTTACGAATCATCCGCACTCCTCGGTCATCTCGTTCAAAACACTGGCCCATCCCTGATTACGACAAACGGGCAATTCACAACCGGTCGCTAAAATGCGGGCGGCACCGAAAGTCAGACCGTTCCTGCGAAGCAGAACACTCCGGGCTATGAAAGGCGGCCGAGCGCAAGGAAGAAAGAAGTGACTACGAAGGCATTGAACGCCGCTAACTCAAACAGCGGGTCGCGCCAAGTGCGTTTGGTTGTAGAAGTGCCTGTGCACTGTGCAGCAGAGACGAGGTGCGCTGCACTGTCGAGATTTTTTCGCGCCCGCCTGACTCGATAACAAGTTGTTCGTCATGCTCGCCGGCTGCGTCCACGTTGCGCTTTGCACAAACAAATCAAACACAGGCAAGATTAGTCGGCGATTTTCGGCACGAGCATGGGCGTAGCATGATCGCGAAACCGAACAGCAGTGTTAGCTTCGCGTGGGTTGCATCGCAGCAGAGCGACCTACGCCAGCAAAGCAGGTAAACGCAGAACCAGCTCTACTACAGCAATCAACAGTTACCAGTTTTGACTCCCACATGGGACTGGAGAGGTGTGTGGGTAGCAGGTGTTCAGCAAGTGTCTGATTTTATTTTTAGGCATTTTGACACGCACCCAGCGCTGAGCGTGCGTTGAAAAGGGAAAGTACAGTTTGTTAAACGGTAGCACGCGTAATTGTGAAGACGTCATTTCCGTAAATAATTTCGTTTCATAAGGGACGCACCAACGGCGTCACTACTGGGCTTAGCGCCAGTGCCCTCCAGGGTTGCCGTGAAAATGACGTGCAAGAAGAGATTTCGCAAAATCAGTCGTTAAAATACCTCGGGCCTGAATTACAATAGGTTGGTGCAGAACTCGACCGAGAAAAGGAAGCGATCTCCTCTGAGAATGATAACGCACGGTTGTCAGCGCATACATTGTTAGTTGACTTTGTTTTTCGTTTCAACTTTCGCCAGTGATAGAATCGCTTCGCAGCACGGAGATCAGTAGCACATTTCACAATGGCGCGTGCGGTTCAGACGTTGAACCGTCGTCTATGTTTCGGGTCACACAACACGTTGGCCCAAACGATCTGAGCTGCGCGACGCAATGCTGAGGAGGGTTAGAAACACAACAGAGGAAGTCGATCGGACCAGGATGTTTCAGCAGCAGTTTAGTAGTGGCGATTGGTGAAGCACGTTGGCCTTCGTTGCAGAAATTCTTAGATACTTACGCTGGGGCGCCACGAAACGCATTCACGGCGCAAGATCCCCGGACCCTGCAGCAGTTTGATAAGAAAGCGAGCAAACGCGCTTCGCAAGGTACGTGAAACTTAACGTGGACTGCGAGGGAACGACAGGCGCAAAAGTTGCAGAACGCCAAGCCAGCAATTGACTGTGAAAAGTGTAACCGGTGGTGAGAACACATGCACAAGCAGTTGGACAGCTTCAGTGCAACAAACAAGATGGCATCTTCTTTTTTGAAAAAGAACTCCAGCCCTTTGACTTTCGGCAGAACTGGGCATCGAAGAAAAACCACTAAACCATGCTAGCAATGCTTCGAAAGTACAATATATACATCCAGTATTTGAGCCTAGCACTGCGTCAGTTTCGTCTTGAGCAATTTTTGGTCCAGAAGACGTTTTTAAATCCAGCTTGGCGTGGGCACTCTCAAAAAAGCAAAAATCCTATCCAGGGGTTTAATAAATAGAGTGCAAAAATCAATGACAAGAGCATTTTGTTTTGTTGCCATACACTGACCACGCGCACACGTTGCTTGCCTGGAACTTATAGTTTATGAGCAAATAAACGTTTGCGCGATACAACTACCGCGATATTGCTCTCGTCACGAAAGTGGCGCGGAAACAGTGACGCTGTGAAGCCAAGACGACTATTCACTGTGATCTCCGGTAACCTCGTTACGAAAGCACTTCGGCAGTTATAAGCGGTCTATCTTGCGTCTTGACGGAACAGAGCAGATGATATTGTCGCGTGCAGTGACCTGCATTGGGATCGTTCTTTGTCTGCTCTTGATGATAAAACGTTTTTGAATCATAAGCACCATTTACGTCAGCGCTGATTGTAACTTCGCGCAACTTGCTCGTCAAGCTCATGTCACGGCGGCTGTAAGGTCCCAACTGTTAGAAATAAGCGCTGCAGGGTGAATAATGCCCTTTGTCATGCGATCTAGCCGTGACAGAACGTTGGTGAAAGCTTGCTTCGTATGTTTGCAGGTATGCATGGCAGCAGGCATAATGAAAACCGGAGGGTGTACCGTGAGTCTACCAAGCAGTTGCAAAAATACGTTAAATGCTTTAGTTTCAGACGAAAGTTTTGAGACCTTTCGCTGTATTTGCAACTCTGTCACCGAGTCGTAAAGTGAAATCGGGTAACAGGCAATCTCTAAGCCAGGATTTCTGGTAGGATTAGTAAAACGTGGGCAACCAAATTGGGGCATTATCAGTATGATTTTATAGCAATTCTCATTCTTGCACGCTTCCAAATCCAGTAAGTATTGCTGATACAAATCGCAGATCAGCATTGCATCAAACTTCCCTTCTCAGGTGCTTGAGCAGAGTTCCGCGAAACCGAGCGCATTGCACACGACTTCAAACGACAATATTACTCGGACGACTTGGCGACCAACCACGCATTGAATTCTACAGGACACTGGCGAAAGGTCTTGGCAGGTTCAGCCAAAAAAGATTAAGAAGCAGAAACATAACTTTATTCGCGGTTGTAATGCAGCTAAAATCATAAGAAGTGAACGGGTGAGATGGTTAGGAAAGGCGCATCATTTCAAATAAGCAAAAGTTAAAAACCTCGAAAATGGGTCTTAGCAAGCTGATGATCAACTCGTGGTGCCAGCAGATGCAGTCGTCTTTGCGGAAAACTTTCACTAAACTTCACGAAATCGATCGTTAACTACATTATAGAAAAATTGTTCCCACTATAAATGAAGAAATCTTTATGTAATTAGCAAGGTAAAGATTGATTCATGACCCAAGCCTCACGAATCTAAGGATAACGGATAAAAACATCAAAAAAATACCGTCTTTGTCACCACTTACGCGTGCCCAAATGTTATTTTGTCTGAGTTTTTTACGTAAAGACTTAATAATCCGTTTCGTGAGTTCGTTGTCACAGCCTTTATTAGGAATGATCCATTGTTTGTGTTTGCTTGATGTTGACAACTGATCCTGCCCTGTAGGCAAAACTGCGCTTGCCATGCAGATCAATAAACTCGCACAATACAGATTTATGAAAGCAACACGAGTAAAGACTGTTGCTGCATTTTTTTAGCGTAAGATTTACGACACTTGCAACAGGCCGTTTTGCAATTCGCGCTCATGATCAAAACAATCAAATTTAAAAACGGGCACTCACAGCAATCAAAAATTTCGGTGCAATACCCCCCGTATCATTTAAAGTGCACTGTGTAAGTCTGGATAAAATAAAATGCATAAGATTTTGATGCACGTCACCTGTTTTAAAAGAGTATCTACTTCAGTGAACAAAGGAACTTTATTCATCATAATGAACGTTCGTCAAATCCGAGTTCAAATGGAGTAAGTGCCACCGCAATAATGTGAATTTATCAACGCATCAAACAATGGGACGAACCTACAACGAGGCCACTGGGCTGGGTACAATAGATATGATTTTAAAGACAAGACAAAGGTACAATAAACAAGAACAGGACCACCGTTTGATGATGACAATTTTGAGTAGAATAGAACATGTGCCTTTAACTGACAAATAGGCTCTGAAATGTAGAAGCTTGATTGTATACTGTTTAATGCTGCTAATCACACTGAAACAAGTACAGTATATCGCTACACGATCTTCACTGAAATTGCTTGAAGCTTTTGGTTAGGCTTTGAGGAACAGGTGTAGGAGATTAAAATAGTCAAGACGTTTCTGTGGATTGATCGGTTTATGTAGTCCCCATGACAATGGATACTGGAAACTTGTGAACAGGATTCCTACTACCAGTTATTTTGGAGGCAAAGATTGAATTTTCCTCGTCTACTGTGTGACTCCACACACATGAATAAATGCTTAGCCTTGCTGCCATATGCATGGCTTAATCACATATACGCATTGCAACGCACTGTCTACCTCACTGGCCCTGTAACCTTCACTGCAGGTTCGTGTTATCATTACGCAGTGCACACGTGTACCTTTAAGGCAAGCCTAGATTAGTCACGCAGAAGGGCAACTCCTGGTAGCTGCTCCGGTCACGAGGGTTGACGTGGAAGGTGTGCAGTGTTTTCCGGAGAAGGCAATTTCCTTGTTGCTCACACATTCGCATTCCGTGGGCAGTGCACAATAAGGCCAGGAAACGTATGATGCCCGACGAAAAATTCAAGCTATCGATGTGCAGCAACATCATTGTTGGCAGCTGGGTTTCTTTTTTCGCTGAGACATTTCGGTCATTTGTCCCGTAACAGTATTGAAACTCGCCGTCACCGTATTCACTAGCCTACCTTTTCAGACATGATGACCGAATTGACTGATTTGTTTTCACGCATTTCAAAAAAATTCGGTCTATGACCGAAACAATACACCCAGGTAGGCAGCAAAAAAACGGAGTGAGTTTCGCAAAGCGATTTGTGCATTATGGGAGCAAAGCGTTCCCGCAACAGTGCGGCAAACCCCATTGAAACGCACGGAGTGAGGGCAAAGGTAATCTTTCCGCACGTCTTCATCTCGCTGTTTAGAGCGCAACCCAAACGCACATTCGCGACAGCATTCGTGAGGCAGACTTTCTTTTCTTGGAACCGGTAAGAACGGGCAAAGGAATCTCTTCACTGTCAGGCGACGTCATACGCGTGCGTTTTGTCTTTGTCAGCGCAACGAATGTGATGACGACGCGGTGGGAGTGGGTTGATGTGACAAAGGCCAAACTTCTGCTCAGAAATGAACACAGACAACGAGGCGAAGCTCCGTGCTGGACTGTATTGGGTCATTTATCTGCGCTTTTATAGCCCACCGCCAAGCTCGTCTGCATCACGTTTTTGCAAGCAATTATTTAAAACAGTCACGTGATCCGGTGAAATTCTGCTTTTCAGCTTAAGGTGATTTTCGGTTTGATCTATAACTTACTGTTTTCATACATTAAAAATTCGGGTGAATATAGGTCGCGACTATAGTACAATGTACACCTTTTGCACTTCGCGCTTTTTTTGCAGACGGAACGTAATTTAAAGTAGTGTTGCTATAACGAGGAAGTAACGATGCATCTAACTGAGCAAGAAATATGCCGAACCAAGCCGACGCTTTAAAATTTCGTTTGCAAACAGGCAGACAGCAGGCATCAAAATTTTGTACGGCGTTTTAACAGTGTTTGGCGCTCGAACACGAACGTTTCAGACGTTGACCCCTGCAGCTTGGAAGGTCAGACACGATGTCTGGGCATGTGGCTCGAAACAGCAGTTATCACTTCGTGTAAATGCGATGAGTTCAGCCGTCAGTGCCAGCGCAGTTGGTTCGAAATGTATGTTATCCGCATGAATTTATCTGCCATACCTTCATGATTTTGCAGGCTGTACAATTTTAGCGAAGCATATACGAGAGGGTTTTGTAAAAACGCTGCTTGCTGACTGGTTTAGCGACGGCTGTCTTATTTTGTAATTGCAATATACTGGTGAAGAAAGAAACGCACGGTTATCTTGCAAAGGTTGAACTGTTGAAGTGAACGTCCGAAAGGAAAACCTTTCCACGGACTGCAAGCAAGCTCTTTGTCTCTGGTCTGCTTCAGGAAAACTGTCCGAAAATGGGAAATGCGGGCAGCTTAGAAAGCAGCAAGACCAACAGTATATTCAGGAGACTATTTAGTAATAAGGAAGTTCGAATACTCATGGTAGGATTGGATTGCGCGGGAAAAACTACCATTCTTTACAACATGAAGATGGGCAAAGTTGTTCGAACAATACCCACAATAGGTTTGTTTGTTTACTTCTTACATTTCATTTGGCAGTGTCATTTGCCAGTGTTTGTTTTTGAACTGTGCATTCCTGGTTGTTGTGTTTGATCACCTGATGAAAAAAGGAACTATAGGTAATCGTTATAACGGTAAAAATATCTAATTGCTTTCGTGCCGGATGATTCTTAATACTAGCAGGGGCTCCTTCCACCGTTCCTTCATATCCTGGCAAGGCCACGGACTTCAGTGTTGCATAATGCTATAGTAAATCATAATTTTGCGAGCTATGAAAAACAATCTTGAGTCCTGTGGTGAAATATTGGCCCTTGTTTGAGAAACTCTACTTCAGCTCATTTAAAAAACGAAAATCCAGAGCGCAAGAAAATCACGATTGTTCAACAAAACCTGTAAACCTTGTTGGTTTTAAGACAATGTTCTGTAGATCAAGTGCATTCAAACTAATTCAAGATCTGTTTGAAGTATAATCGACTGCGTCAAACCAGATATGAGTAAGTGAAGCCAATTTTTGTTCAACCTGAACGTATACAATGAACTTGAGCAGTGCCTGCAGCTTAACCCGTGACATGGAACACTAACACCAGCAACTCGGTTCGGCTCATAAAAATGAAATGGCTCGAGCCAGAGGCTTCCTCTAACAGCAGTTGTTACTGGGAAGGCGATTCTTGTGTTGTCCAAATCACCTGTTGGTAGATCTATGAGCTTCTGCTGCAAGACACGTCCAAAGCAGAGAATAGTGTGTTCCGGTTGCAAATAAAGGGCTGGAAAAGCAAAGGTTACTGACTTTGCAGCATGGCAAGCGAAAATGACAAAATAAGGTAAAAACGGGCATCAACCGAAAACACTGACACGAAAATAGGGATAATTTCGAAAGGAGCCTGGTGCAGAAAGTAAAAGTGTGGGATAGGAGCGGTACTGCAAGGCGAGGATGGCACATATCAATTTGTGAATATACGTTAATCATTGATACCTACCATCAATATTTGCTGGGGCGTCGGCAGGGGGTCAAGTCCTCTGGATTTTGAATTTTTTCTACTACGTTTTTAACAAAAACAGGTTGCCTTCTTAGTTTCGAATGGGTAAAATGAAATTTCACAACTTTTGGACCCCCCAGGAAAAATCTTTCCGACATCCAAGCAAGGTGATGTAAACAAATTGAAAAATAAAGTATTTTGGAAATCACGCGGCAGTGGTTGACGACAAGCAACTATTCTGGCAACTTGTGAGGAGGGCTGCTGAGGGAGAATAGACAGTTTAAAGATGTTAGTCCGACGCACTACGCCCATCACGAAATGAACGTCCAGCAGTGGCGGAGCTTAATATGCAGTCACACAAATCTATTTGAATCTTTACAAAACATCGTTTAAAGCTGTCAGTTGTTGTTAGGTAGATGTTGTCCTATCTAAAAGATATAACCAGCAAATGCAGTTATTCTGCAAATGCAGTTCATCAACACGCTTGTAAATTTTTAAGGTGGAGCGACATTGTGTTTCTTTCGCGTTAGATTGTGTTTTGGGCTACGGGGAATCAGTGACGATGTGTCAAAATATAACCGGGGAAAGCCGCATAAAAGAAGCACGCGTTGCTGGTTGTCGGTCGAGAAAAAAATTTACTGAAGATTCCGCGAAGGTTTACAGCATAACCCCTGACATTTTTGTGTCATAACAAAAAAGAAAACAGGTCTGTCCTCCTCCGTCTAACTGTTGGAAAAGTTGGAGACCAAACATTGCTCAGAATCCTAGACAGAGTTGGCAATTTTGATTTTAAGCCAGGCTTGGGACAACAAATTGTTTAACACCAAGGCTGAGGCCAAATGTATCTCCAAGACAGTAGTCCCCAAACTTTTGCAAGAGGGCCACACAAGCTATGACACAATAGTTCGAGGGCAGGACTCTTGCGTAATGTGATTGTTTCGGGATATGTTACATTCTACCAAATCAACACATTTTTTGTAAATATGTTATCCTTTCATTATTGAGAAAATATCTTTGCGGCCAGACGAAATGGCCTCGCGGCCGGATTTGGCCCGCGGGTCGTAGTTTGGAGAGCCCTGCTCCAAGACCTTTCCAGTGAAACCTCCAGTAGCCGGTGAACATAACTTGACTGTCAAGTACAGCAACGATTTTTTTTTCAGGTTTTAATGTTGAAACCGTCGAATACAAAAATTTAAGTTTCTCAGTGTGGGACATCGGCGGACAGGACAAGATCAGACCTTTGTGGAGACACTACTTCTACAATGTGCAAGGTCCGTTTAATAACTTTTTTTGACGCTAGGCAGTGCATAACCCTTGACTCACGTTTCGATTGAAAAGCCGCAAGACAGTGAGGTTACAATGCCGGTTACTGAGTGGCAATACCAAGGTTTAAATAAACTATTTCGGCGCAGTGCTTTTTAAACAGACAGCACAGTCCACTTGAAACGGCCCTTCCATCCACTGGCTTAGTACATGACTTGTCTGCGGCGCACTGCAGACCGCATGCTCCAGGTGCATTCGCACAAACCATGTATCCTCAAATTTTTAGAACGATTGTACCGCAGCAGGCCGGTAGCCAGGTTTCAATATTTGGTGGGGCACAATACATTTTTGAGGGGGCAAGATTTTTGGTTTTACTATATGTTTAAAACAAATTTTTTCTGGGCACAACAAAATTTGGGAGGGAACTGCTCCCGAATGCCCCCCCCGTGGCGACGGGCCTGTACCGCAGTGTGTTTTCCACACCACAATGTTGTTCTGCTCACAGCACGAGCACTCGGTTATGAAAACTGACCCGGTTTTGTTGACTCGTGCAGCACCACGAACTAGTGCGCTTCTTCCGTGTGACGTACCAGACTGCCCGCTTCCTTGTTTACACTGCTCATCCCAAGGGGCTTTTCGAGCGAACTCACAAATTGAACGTCGCGTTTTACTTCGAGCGTGAGTTGAAAAATTAAGCAGTATTCTTGCCCCAGAAAGATTGCAAACAATTTTGAAGAGAAAGCCAACTTAGGAAGAAATTACTTTACTTGCCACAATTACGAAGTTAGGGCTTAGCTGAACGATTTCGGAAGTATCGCACAAATCTTTCCACCACACAGAAAGACTGCTGACTCGACTAATTTTTACCGTTGCAGGTTTGATATACGTGGTTGACAGCAACGACAGAGAACGCATCGAAGAAGCCAGAGAAGAACTGCACAGTCTTTTGGACGAAGATGACCTGAAAGACTGCAAGCTTCTGGTGTTCGCCAACAAACAGGTGCGCAATCGAAACGTCTTGATAGCTAGCAAACAAATAAAGTTTTCAGTGTTGTAAAGTGCAGTGTGAACGTACTTTCTCAATCCCTGAAAAGGGAAGAAATTTCACTTCGCGCTGCCTACAGGTTTATACAATAACCGGTTCAGTTGTTTTTGGTCATTCATAATTTTTCATTCACAAAAGGAATCTACACAGTCACCTTAACACTTTCTCTTATGCGTTCATTTGCAAAAATATTGAATTACTTCGCAGAAAGAAATTTTATTTTCTTAATTTCTCCAGGACTTGCCAAATGCAATGAGAACTGATGAAATCAAGGACAAAATGAACCTCACCTCCGTCACAAACAGAAAGTGGCACACGCAGGCGAGCTGCGCTATATCTGGCCAGGGACTCTACGAAGGCTTAACTTGGCTTGCAAGCCAATTCAAGCCAGGAAATAATAAGAAGTCTAAGCCATAGCTACGAATATTTTCTGATGAGTGTGGCTAGCAACGTTTCCGGACTGCTGAGCATTGGCAAACTTGCTTTTAGCAAGTACCGACGCGAAGAACTTCATTGGCTTTTGATCTACGGCGTTCAACGCTTTTGCCAACAACGTCACTGCAAACAGTGCAATGACAACGGTTCGAATTCGAGATTGGAACACGCGAACGTACGTTCTGGACCTTTTTAAGTTCATTCCATTCCATAAGCGTACAGGATTTCGATGCACTGCACAAGGCAACAGCAATTGTTTCTCAAAAAGAAAATAAACAATCGTCGATCACACTAATGATTGCCGGAAATCTGTAAGTACGCGCCTAAGCCACCGAATGACTTCATAGACAGGATCCCATGCGAAACCGCTCGCGACAAAGCAATGGTACCGCCGTCACGTGATCTGGCAACTGCGGGTCGCAGCCACTGTGAACAAGAATTGAGCGAAAGCGACAGGTGTCTGCTTTCTTTCCCTGACCACGAAACTAACACACGCGCCGATGCGTGCGCGCCGTCAGTTTTAACCATATGGAGAGTTCTGAATTCCGGAGATTTCTGAACGCATTCCAGAGGTTTCTGAATGCATTCGATGGCCAGCGACAACGCAGCTGCCCAACAGGACTGCGGCGCATTGAGTTTGCCACCTGCAGAAGACGTACTTTTGCGCCGACACGGTGTTGACGATATTACCGCGTGTCGGTTTATGAAGCGGTTCGAAAAACGATTGTAGAACTGTGCACTGATCTGCGAATCAATGTCGATTTATTTTTTTCTATCATCACGATACAAGTAACAGCGCTAACACTTTTTCGCAATTTCACAACCTATGTGCTTCCACAACTTCCTCTACATTCGAATCCGAAAACTTGGACGACAACGCCTAAGGTCCCAGGCTTCGGACAAGGTCAATAAAATTAGTATCACTCAACGCCGCATGTTCACGACAAACATGTGCAAGATATATGTAAATCGGATTGGCGATCAAACACTATGGAAAAACGGAGATCATTTCAAGAAAATAAGGATGATTCTACATTGTGGGCAATCGCATTCATCAGATCAGTTTTCGATAGCAAAGTCGGCCGGCGTTTCCTTTTAAAAACTTTTCCACCGTATTTTCAAAAATTGGCTGTTGATGGTCATACAGAAGAAATTTGTTAAAGTTGAAGTGCAATTTTTGATGCACATTCCTTGCATTTGGTGCCGCGTGACACTTTACAAACTTCATATTTATGAAGACGTCACAACGTATCGTGTTGCAAGTTTTAGCATCAAACTAAATGACAAAAATTTTGGGCGATTTTCTTCTCGATAAAACCAGCTTCTTTTTGCAGTCCAACGAAAGGTTTCAAAAATTGCTTGTGCAGAAGCAGGCATTCAAAGCCAGAGTTACGTCTGAATCGCCACGACCTCGCCACACACACATATCGAACTACCACATTTAAATGCCACGTACAATAGGTATTACTCGTGAAAATTTTACGAAGTCGTTTGTCAAGAACGTTGCGCTTCCCGTACGTGCGTCACTGTGCTTTGTTGTTGTTCAGTTACTGGGTAAGGTTTTGCCCTTCCGTCTTTTCGAGTTTTGACTGTACCGCGGGAGATATTGCGCCTTAACAGGTCAGACCAGCTAACGCGGTTTAGCCCGCTTTTACAATGGCCGTCTAGCACGATGCACGCCTATTGCTGGCGTAGCAATTATCTAAAATCGAAAAGCATTCCATGAAAATCAGTAACGGGCAGCCTGAAGCAAAAAAACGGTTGCCAGCCTTCGATCGCAAATGATTAACTTTATATTCCGCAGCAAGTGCCGTGATTCTTGTCAGTTGCGTTGCGTAAGTTTTATTTATGACTGTCTGTAGTTGAGGATCAAGATCGAGTGAAGTCGAAGTTGTGTGCAAAGCAACACATTTGCATTTCGCAATGCATTTCTATCGCACCGGTTGAGTCGCGCTCGTGCCCGTGTTTCGCGTCTTGGCCACTTCGTTCTTGGTTTTTGTTTCTTTTTTGTTCTATTCCAGCATAAAAATTGCTACTCTGCATTTGCGTGTCACTGTTGCTCGCATTCTTGAAAGTGCTACTGGACGAGGAAGTAAATCACGTGAGAACGACGTGAACAAAAGACGAATGTCGCCACTTCGAAGCATGGGTCGTAAGCGTTTTCGAAGTTTTTGCAAAACTATCGCGGTTCGTGAACGAGCATAGGCGTAGCCAGGGGGGCCCATGGCCCTCCCAAAATTTCTAGCATATCTTGTCGTTTTGTGATTCGAGAGGCGATGTCCCAAACCAAATACAGCTGCTCCCTTAAAAGTCAAAATCTTTGGCTCCTCCCAAAATTTCGGGCTGGTTACGCTACTGCGCAGTAGCGCATCAAGGCGACATGCACAATGCAGTTATTTGCAGTCAACTCGACATGGAGGAGGAGTTCATCACTGACGGCGTACGTTTATTTGCAAGCAAAGGTCATTTACTTTCTAGCATAGCTGTCTACATGCACGAGTCACGAANGACAATGTTAGGCATGTACTGAGCGCGAGACCGCGCGGTGGAAGTTTTGCTGAGATAGGCTTGAATGTGGGAAAAACCACAACGCAGCAGAGAGTGTTTGCGTGTGACGTCTCAGAAAGTCACGCAGCGAGAAAAACCTGTACAGCTGGTCTATTTTATCATATTAAATTATATATTAAACAACTAGTCTTTCCGTTCGATCTTAATTTCCAGAAAAACTCTTACTCAAATTCGTCTGTTAGAAGCACGCACTGTCATGCAACATACACTTTGCCTTCAGTTTTCAGAAAGAATCATTAAGTTTTGTATTTTTCACCACACCTTACCACCAAGTCTTCCCAAACACTGCGTTAAGTATATTTGAACATAGTAAGAGCGAGTAACGAATATTAATATCATTAATTTTTTGTGTCCTAGCCTTTCATTGGCATTTTGTGGGGGTGGTTGGCATAAATATTTTTGGTTTGGCATATTTTTCAACAAAATTTTGTGACACGCAAAAAGTTGAACTAACATTCTGTACGACATTTCCAACACTTGTGACTGGAAACACTCATGCAACTCTTCTGGGACTGCACGTTGTTTTCACAAGAACTCGTATTCAGTGGCGTAGACAGCCCAAAATTTTGAGAGGACAAAATGTTGACTTTACGCGAGCAACAGTATTTTTGTTTGGAACACCGCTTCTCAAAGCAAAAGATGACTAGATATGGTAAAAATTGGGGGGGGTCATGGCCTCCTGTCTCCACCTATGCTCGTGTTTCCATTACCACTCCTGGGCAACGAAAACAGCATCAGCATGATCTGTGAGTCTCCCTGAGTCTGCGTGACTGTTACCAACCAACAGATGCCGATTCGACACAACTGCAGCAGCCCCGATTCTTCCGGACTACTAACACTAAGTCAACTGAAGCGTTTTAAGTCATTTTAAGGTACACCTACTCAGCCCAGGTTCTTACTTTTCAGTGCTTTTGTAACGAAAACAAATTGGCATATTTTGTCCTGTTTGGCATATTCTGAAACACAATTCGGCGTATTTTGTCTTTGTGGACTTGGCAGCACGGATGTAATTGCGGTACGCGCAGTTTCGTTAGCCAGACATGGCCAACACCAAAACTGGTTCGTAAATCGACAACTCGGCTGGATGGCACACGCCAAAGATTTTTCTTTTTCCCAAGACCAATTTAATAATCATGTAGCAAGATGCTCTGCACCCAGGGCCGGATTAAGGGGGGGCAACGGGGGCAATTGCCCCGGGCCCCCGCTGCAAGGGGCTCCCCCGTGATGAAATTTATTTGTTTCAAATAAAATACTCATTTTAAAAATTTTCATGATTCAGAAGCGATACAAGAATACAACTCTACCATTATATTCCCATGTTGCGTTAAGTATCAGG
>JGI24158J21664_10001759_pt1 | contig 25077 bp, 9 predicted proteins | sample Ectturendosymbi3_FD_21664 | JGI IMG/M metagenome (IMG submission 21664) | reverse complement strand
TGTATGCATCACAATTATGGTGTAATTTCAGGAAGTCATGCATGCAGAGATTGCGTGCGGCATATAATTTTGGATGCAGAGCTCTATACAACCTGCCCTGGAGAGCGAGTGTTAGTACCCACCAGGTTTGATGTAACATTCCTACCTTTGAGGCTCTGTTGCGAAAATACACGTACCTGTTTCTCGAAAGATGCAGAAAATCTAACAACATATGGTTATATGCTTTGATGCAGTCAGATTGTTTGTATTTGCCCTATTCTTTGAACACTATAATCGCATTTTACTCTGTGAATGAGTGATCGAACTTTGCTGTATCCGTTTGATTGATGGGCGTGTCATGCCACATGACACAATGCTTCCGCATTTTACCTAGACTCGACCAATTTAGGAATTGACGCAGTAGTCTTGTAACAAGCGTTACGTGTTGGCTAATAATAGTGTTAAGAATGTGTCTGTAACCCTATGATTCTGTCTTGAATGCAGTTGCAAAAAATGTCTGCAACCCTGTGATTCCGCCGGCTTTAATGGTTTGTACTACGTGCTGTTTTGTATGCTTTTATCGACCTGCGTTCTGCAGAGTGTGTGTGTTCATGCTTTGGACTTCGTGTCTGTTCACAATCAAATAGATTAAATTAAATTAAATTAATGCAATGTAAAGAAAATTGAACTACTGCAGCTTTCATACAGTTGGTTTTAATGTTCTATGCCAATACTGTCGTCTGAACTTCTGCTTTCCTTAAAAGAACACATGCAGAGACTACAATGTGGGTTCTCCTTGCGTTTGTTTTATCAAGTCAGGTAGTTACTCGTAGGTATCTAACGTCGACACATGTAAAAGTGCAGGTATTTCGAAGATACTACAACGACTTGTTTTTTATGCTTTCGGGCATTTCAAAACGTTTTCGCGTTGGTTCTGATGCTGGCAAACATATTTCGATTTTGTGCTGTCATATCCTTGCCTAACCAGATGGTTTGCTCTACACGTCTGCGTAGTGAAGATTTCATAATCAAGTGTGCTTCGTGCTACGCCAAGCCCAAAATTCACATGGGTAGCAAGTGCTGAACATAACAGTAGGTCGGGTTGCTGAAATTTGCGAAGAGTTAAATGTACATTGCTGCCAATATTTTGCTGATCTCATGTAAATTGGTTTCTTTTAAATCAGCAACAGAGCCGACTGACCGGTCAACTAAAATCTGTAAGCAAATATGAGACATGTGTTCAGTTCATATAAAGACTATCCACAATTTTTCTGAATCCTACCCCCTTATTTCACCTTTTGAAAAGAAATCTTGAGCCCTTTTATGTGACAGCCACATCAAAAGCCAATTAAAATCTTGTACAAATGCATAAATAGAAATATGGGCGTAGGAGGGCAGGGGGCCTTGGCCCACCCTAAATTTTGAAATTTGACATTTTCTAAATTTTTAGCAAGAAAGGTTGTTTTATTAGTTTAGAGTGGGTAAAATTACATTTCATCATGTTTGGCCCCCTCTGGAAAAAATCCTTGGCAACCCACTGGAAAAATCCACTATTGGCTCCCCCTGGAAAAAATTCTTCCGACGCCCATGTTTAGAAATGAACCTTTACCTGACAAGTGTTCAACGTGTTCTTAAATACTAGTTGCTCAACCAATGCTAATTGCTGGTGGCCAAAGTGCAGGCCGGATTTAGCACTCCGCATACGCTATCCACACAGACTGAAGCGGTGCTGTGTGGATAGCGTGCGAAAAATTACACCACTGGTGGTGAAGAACTGCATCTGTATTTGCAGTTAACTGCAATCTGCAGCATGCGATGCGAAGGGACGCTTCAACGATTGATCTCGCAATCACTACCAATCGTTGCCGCAAGATAATGCAAACTTCGCTCTTGAGTAAAAATGCGGCCAAAACCGAAGTAGCCCCATGGAAATTGAGTTATGCTACTACTCGCGCTCTGGTTTTACAGTCAAGATAAAAAAACTTGGAAACAATCCAAACATTCGTGTCAATATCTCATGAATTGTTTAGAGTGGTCCGTCCTTCACAACATGCAAGCGACTGACAACTTCTCTTGTTTTCGATGTGATCTCATTGTTTCCAAGACGCTTACCTATTAGTAAGATTTTTGAAAAGCTGCAAAAAATTGTATTTACACGGCGAAGTACCTATGATGGTCGAGAGCTCAAGCGTAGGTTTCACGGCCGTTAAAAAAAGTTTTTCCAGCGGGGAGAAAAATCCCTGAGAGATATTCAAATCGTATTTCCATATAATGTCGGCAGTGGCCCAACTAGAGGTTTGAACCAAGGAGAAAAAAGTAGCTAAAAGGGGCCCACTGGCCAGTGTAAGGGGCCCACTAGCTAACATCCAGAACAAGTTGAGAAAAGATCGTGAATCCAGATGTGGATGGCAATGCTAAAACCCTAAAACATAGGAAAATACTCCGAAAAACTTTAGAAAAACGCAAAACAACACCCTACTGAAAACCAAAAGAATACCAAAATCGAAATATAAGCTAAGCGGGGGTCCAGTTTTTCCATTTAGCTTGCCAGGGGGGGCGATACGCCCCACCGTCAGTTACCGCGCCACTGGATGTCGATAATGTTTGAAGCAATAGGCCTTCTCTGTAACAAGGCAATAGCAAAAAGCCTGTAGTTGAGGAGTTAAGGAGAATGTCTTTGACGTTGAGGAGAACGTCTTTGACGTTTTGGACAAATGCGTAGTGGACAAATATTTTCTTATTTCATTTTTACTATTACGTACCGATGTGACGTGATCTTGAATCTGAGACAAAGAAACAAATACCTGAGGAAAAATAAATACCAAAATTGTTTCCGACCATGATGTAGAAATGATGTCAAAGCTAGATTTTTTGTTATTCGTACTGTAGATTTTTGAAAACCGTTGTTACTTTTACAAGTGTAAGCATCCTCTCCTAACTAAGGAAATGTGGGAGTTTTAGCTGTGATATAAGCATGTCGTAATAGCAAGCAGAGACATACGGAGATGCAAAACAAGTAAACGTGAACTTACCATCCCAATCATTTTAGAGGTAACTTGAAACAATGTGATCAAGTCAACTTCAACGGTTCTTGAGAATTACATCATGGAAATGCGCCCATTACCAGTAAAGTCAAGTTTTGTGGTCACCGTTTTAGTTTCTTTTAAATGTTCAGGGCAATTTAGGACTTCTGGTCTGGGTTTCAACGTACAACGCACACCACTGCTGTAATCTAGCCTACTGGGTACTTGTACTTGAAGGCTTCTAACAGTTGTTCATATTTTCACAAGCGTATAAACGTTCGATGGGAGGAATAGAGTTAAACGTTCGTGTTTGCTTTTTCAATTTGTAAAAAATGTAGTGTTCTAAATCGGTAATATCGGAACAAAACATAATGTTTGCTTTTTGGTGGCTGCATCGACCGGAGACTACTGAGCATTGGAAATATGATTAGAGGCAGCTTATCTTGGTGCCACTTTTCAATGCAGTTATTGCTTGTGAGCGCTTGTTCGTAAATAAAGAATATGTGGCCTTAATTATAGCCACTGTAGCTCTTCAATTCACATTTCAATTTTTTTATCGTGTTCTGTCATGAGATAGAAGTGAAAAAGCTTACGGTTTGTTCACAATGATAATACTGACAATTGTGACGGGTTTTATCAATCTTGTCCTGCTCTGCTCACACATTTAATATTGTTCCTGAAGTCCGTATACAGTAGTCTGCTGAATGTTTGTTCCACATTTGTGTTGGACTTACAAAATTCGCTTTTATTGCTGAGCAGTGTCTTGTGTTCAACAAGTACCTAATTCTTTTTTGTATTTAACTAACAGTAGTGTGATGCTATTGTGAATGTTTGGAAATTCTTCCTTATAAGTTTTATTGTGGTTTTGATTTTCAGTACAAAAAGTATATCAATAAGAAGGACCCGAAGAGACAAGCTCAATTTCAAACAGCTGAGCTGACTTACTGCTTTAGCAAACCCCTGGCAGTGTTTTTTCAATGTTTATTAGCATGCTATGCTAAACTCTACCACGTTTATTGAGTACAATTCGTCATGACATTGTCATAAGTGCAGGTAACGATTACTAAAACTGATGACTGTGTCACGTCGAACAACTCATTAACAGCAGTGAACAAAATGGCACTATTCTGGTAAAGTAATTCCCAGCAATATTGCTGAAATTCTTCACAACAAAACTAGCGTCAAAACTTTTGAAATGGTAACTGCGTTTTTCATCTGCGAAGCTCGATCTACTGGAAACCCAACAAAAAGCACTTCAAAGTAGTTGCTTTTCTCTTACACTGTGACAAACCAAATATAGCGTCTTCAAACTGGGCTTTAGAACGACTGCCCTGTCAAGAGTAAGAATTACAGACAGTGGACAAATTTTTTCGAAAAATAAGAATTGAAGGGTGAAATTGCGCAAACATATCTAGCCCGACTCAACGCCGAATTTTTTTCACATTTATTCATTGGAAAAAAAAATTCGTATTATCCGCGACAAGCGGCTTATGCGTTGGAATCACGTCATGGCGAGAGGCAGCAGTAAATCCAAGACGTTATGGGTGAAATTAACTTAAAGCAATATAATTGATTTTTCCGGTTGGTGGGAACAAATGCTTCATTTGCCCCCTCCTATATGATCACGATCTTTAGCATACTGAACGGATGTCGTTTACATAAAGACATCAGACTGCCTTTCTTCTCTTTGACTTTCATCAATCCAGGGCGGATGTTAAGAGTTATTGCTGCCAGTGTTCCCTCTAAGAAAATTCTACACTGACCAAATGTTTGTTCTGTTGCGCACTGAGCGCATGCAACTGCGCAACCACGGAGACGCGCAAACAGAGAAGCGTTCGATATATATACCGCATATTAAATTTAGGATGTTGGAAGTGCGCGAGAATGAGACAGCACTGCGCAAATTGCCTGGTGGTGTTGCGCACCTTAGAGGGAACACCGATTGCTGCCCTCTAGGTTGTACAGTAAGCGGTTCTTAATTTTTTTACTTCTAAGCAATGAAGGCTACTAAGGTTTTCAAGCGGCTCAAAGCTCCCCTTTCAATTTTTCATTACATTGTTATTGGCTACTGGCTCACTAGTTCCTTTGGAGACTGTTTTTAATTTGTGTACGAAAGAAGTACGCTATTTTATCTATTTCTTTAGTAATTTTTCTTTTTGTGCACATCAGACTGTAGTCAGAGGTTAGCAGTAGTAGACCTGCGCCACGAAAAATAGCTACAACCCAAACAGCTCAGAGGGACGCTCATGTGAGCGCGAAACAAACACTTTGCGGAAAGAACAAAAATCAAAACAGTTGCAGCAATTTTCTATCATCATATAGAAATTTTACCTGGTACGTTAAAATGTAGACTTCTAAAATATTTCAGTCATTTGAAGTGAGCTGTTAAATCTGTTGAATGAAGATGACTAATGCCGAATAAATACGTATAACTGTTTTTTCTAAAAAAATCACCGAAAGTCTCGGTGAAATCGGTAAGCCTGATGCTAAAAAACAATTGAATGTGATGCAAAAATCGATACGAACATTTCACAGGTCTTATTTTAGGCAATAAACGCAATTGCTGCCAGGTCAACGTGCAACGAAGAAGGTTTCAGAAAAAATAGTTATCTTCAGGTAAAAACATCGCACATTAGATCAGTTCGCTGTTAACATTATCCGAGCATTTATGTGACGATCATAATTGCTTAAAATTGCCCAGATGAAAAACTGTTACACTATACTTTCTGATTGTCAGGACTCGTTGCAGTATTTTTTCTGCAATGGAAATGAGCAAAGATAAAATGCGGACGTTTCACTTGTTTGAAGCTGAAGAAAAACAAAATTAAAAAGGTCGAAAATAAGCTTTCAAAGCGCTGTGCGAGATGAGATGATCATGCTCTGCACGCGATGCTTATTTTCAGTTCTCGCTGTGGAAACAGGCGATTCATGGTAGCTGCCATGGACTGCACTGAAGAACGCACGGAAGATAGTCATGTAGGGGACAAAGCGGAAGCACAATAGTGCAACAAAAGTACAAAGAAGTGCACCCTAATTTAAAATTAAAAAACAAATTGAAGAGTTTAAGGTATGTACAAAAGTGTTCAAATTCGCTACGTCTTGGCTTGCATGCTTTGGGAGCTTTACCATCTTTTCTCCTTTTTGGTGGAAGGAGACTGGTCCGTTTTTTCTCCCGTTACCGATTGACCAAACAGTATTTATTTATAACTATAAACGAAAGAGTGGGAAATGTTTAGCGCGCCAGAACATTTTTGAAAATATGTCGACACGTTATATACTTTTTGCCAACTTCTGCTAGAAAGAAAGGAAGACGCCCACAATAAACGTTTTTGATGGCTAAACAAGATATTTTTCTTGCTTTAGGCGCATAAGTCAAGTCCCGACTCAACCTGTTTCACTAAAACATTGCTTGACTTACAGCTGTATTGTCGAAGGTCCACACGCTGTCGAACGTATGATAAAAACGGTAATGGCATGGACAAGAGCACTTTGCAGGGGTGTATTTCCAGGTTGTAAGTGGGAATAGGTGGTATTACTTCCTAAATTTTGCCTAAATTACTGTACGCCTTAGTTCTATCCTATTCGACATACCCACAGGCAAAATAATAGGTGTACGTTTAATGTTGCCAAATGAAAGAGTTGCTATAATTCAAGATTTTAGATGCACAATGCTGGATAAAACTGATAATAATAATCTGTATTTTTTTTGGTATCTTTTCAAAAACTTTTTGACATCGTGGGAGCAATATCCCCAGCAATCACTAGCTCCAGTGTAAATTTGCAGTTGTGAAGTTGGACAAGCTCTTCGCGCGAATACAAGCCAAGGTTTGATGCTAGAATTTGAAAATCCCGCTCAAATGCGGTACTTCCCAAGATCAGCGGAATTGTTTTACCACTGTAGCATCCTGACGCTTGATTCCAGCCCACAGGAGGAAAATCGTTCAAATTAGTTAATGCACTTTGACAACTTTAATCGAACTTGCCTTTGCAGACTTTCTTTGAACTTGCGAATGAAACGTGTTGAAATAATGTATTACGGAACGCAGCGTTGTACTGCGGTGAAGTCAAAACTCTCGATGTCTCGTGTTCGCAACAGACCGACTTGTTTATGCCAAAAAGTAGAAGTGCAAAACTTCTCCCGAACCACACCAAAAAAGAGCAATACATTTTTTTGATATGGTGGTTTGTTGTTGGCACTTTATAACTACAATGGTCTTGTAGCGCCATGACTGAGTTTGTGCAATTTCTGGTTTCTTTTTGTGTCCTGGGTGTGTTCCCTGATCAGCAATCAGGATGGAGACATTGCGTAAGGGCAATGCTAAGAGCTGCAAGCAGCAGTTCAGCGAACTTTTGTGAGATACAGGTTTTGTATGGTGGCCCATGCGTGCCACCCTAAAAATTTTTGTTTCTGGCATTTTTTTGAAAAAAAAAACTTTTATTTCGCAAACACTTTCGTTTCGCAAATGTTGCATTTTCGTTTTAACAAAGATATGTTTACGTTTCTAAAACACTTCAACTTTTGTTTGCAAATTAAAATCTTTTCGTTTCAAAAACAAAAATAATTTTACTTTAGTTTCGAAAACTCGTTTCTCAAATGTTTTCTAAATAAAAACATTTTCGTTTTAAAAAAAAATTATTTTAGTTTCGGAAACACTTCGTAAAACAAATCGAAAAAACATCTCATCAGTTTTTTCGTCGTGATCCACGCGTGCCACACACTCCGTTCAGAGCCGGATTAAAGTGTAGGGGAGCCCGGTTCAATTTTCACTGGAGGGCCCCTATGACGGATTTCATGACGTCATCGTTTGAAAAATATACAGTATGTTTTCGCTGATTCGCAACGTTCTCGTTTGCTTTTTCCAGTAGTAGATTATGTGCCTGTCGTATTAACTCGATTGTTAGCCGCCTTTGATTGTAAGCCGCACGAGATGGTGTTAAAAATTAATGTAAGCTGCCCTTGATTGTAAACGGCACTTTGAACATAAGTTACCTAAGCCTCTGAGATACATTCGCGACGTTCGCGTACTCGTGCGTTTCCCGTATTAATGATGCTTACACCATTACAACTGCCTTCTGTTTATCATAATCCCTCCTGTGGCGGATGTGCACGTGATGCTGAAGAAAATCGAATGCGAAAGAAGAAACTGGTCGACAAAATGTAGCCATGTAAAGACTGAGCGTCATCTATACCTTTCGATAAAGTAAAAAATATAAAATGTAAGCCGCCCTTGATTGTAAGCGGCACGGAATGATGAATTAAACTTTATTAGCCGCGGCTTACAATCGAACAAGGACGGTGCTCAACTGAACATACAGTTAGCTGCGAGAAGAGATTTTATGATATAAACAGTACAGTGTATCCTTACTAAGAAAAATATTGCCACAGGCTGGAGAGTGACTCGGCAAGAAACAACATTCACCCGAACAATAACCAGAAACCAGAGATCACATTTTCAGGTGCTCTGGTTAACGCCACTGTTTTAACGTTGCTTAAAAGATTTGCTGAAAAAAAGCGTTTCAGTCGCGACTTTTTGTTGACCCTGCCAGATTCTTGCGTTTTTTCTCCTTAGAAACTTTGCCAATTTTAGCTCCTGATAGCTAGGGCCATTTTTATGACCTATAAACTTGATAACATGATTTAATTTTTTAGAAAATATGGCTTTATATGACCAAACAAAACGACTGAGCTAAAGCACACAGCTACTGTACAAAGCAGCATTATCAGCGAAAATAGGCATAAGATATGGTTGCCCCGTGGTTTGTTGAAGCCCTCTAAAATTAACGGCTCAAAAGATGAGCAAAACATATACTGTATTTTGTTTGAAGCAAATTGAAATCATGCATGGACATTGGTTTATTTTTTTGCGGGAGCAAGACNATGCATTTTCAGGCATAGGGCGTTACATTTCATCCAAGTAACTTGGTCCGCCTACGTCTTTTCCAACGTTCGCAGGGTGACCAAGTGGATTCAATTTCCAGGATGCAGCTTAGACCTAGTGATGCAACAGTTTCACCCGATATTTTGAGATTGTTTTAATGGTTTCCTTCTTGAATTCTAAATGGCCCTCCTGATGGCATTACAGATTTCGGCATCGCTCAAGCTAAACACTGTAATCTCGCTTTTTGCTCTTTCGTTCTACAAATCGATTGATCAAAAACCTTTTCTGGCGGAACACGCAATAACATGCGGTGTAAATGGCTTGGCTAGCTTCATACGTTTATGATGCAACGCAAGAATAGTAGCCATCGGAAGAAAAGTGGATTTCCACCCTATGTTACCCATGACGAAACAAAGGTCGCAGTTCGGTTGCGGCTACCTCCAGACGGCGCAAAAAGTTACGGAATCATTGATACTAAACAGCAACCACAGCAAAACCAGCTTTGCTGCTTAAACAGTACCGTTTTCGCGACATTTGTGCAGTAGGCGTGATGCACGAGTAGATAAACCCATGCCAACAGAACGATTTTTAGGAAAAGTTACAAGCAAACTTCAAATATATTTGCATTGAACAAACCGAAAATATTTGTATTCAGTAGTGATTACTAAAATTAGCAGAAAGTCAAACTTGCAGAAAAATTTTTAATGATGCTCAACGCAACATCGAAATGTAGAGTTGTACTCTCATATCTCTTTTGAATCACAATTTTTTAAACGAATATTTTATTCAAAACAAATAAATGTCCTCACGGGGGGCCCCTTGTAGCGGAGGGCCCGGGGAAATTGCCCCCGTTGTCCCCTCCTTAATCCGGTCCTGCCTCCGTTGAGGGCCAGTGTTTCCACTTGAGAAGGCTTGATTTGCAGATTCTCCTACGTTGATCTCTGGCTCCAGTAGCTCGCGATCGTATTCCGCGTACGTCTGAGCTTGACAGTTGCTGTTAGTCGGTGTAAACTAGTCCAAGCCTTTCCTTGTTGTGATGATCTACACTTCCTCAAGTTGGGGAAATGTCATTGAGAGATTTGTGACATAAGACGTATAACTTGTGGCTTACAGTAAGTGGATGGTATCTTACTGGCCAAGAGAAGCGGATGGATTGGTGGCTGTGATGCAGTTAGTCAGTACTGGAATATGCTGGCCTGTAGCCTTAGTTGAAAAGTTAAACATATTCGCAGATTTGCCTCTAGTTATTAATGTACTTATCAGCACATCATGCCTAAGGTTAAACAACCAAATTCTTCAAAATTTCGAAATATACTGCATAAATATGCTTCTGAGTTTACCTGAACACCTAAGGGGGTTGATAAATTTTGCGTACTCTGACTGCTTAGCGAAATGTGACAAAAGGTTTATGGTGGAGGCACATCGCCGCAGTACAAAGCATCCGAGGTTCGTTTCATGAAACTGAATGTTGACAGACATTTTAAAATATGCTGTACTAGATTTTGCAGATAAACTACTTTCTGTTTAATTTCAAACCTATCGGTTTGTTTTCTACTACTGTATATGAGTGTTTTGCATTCCACATTTCAATTGAAAACACAGAAAATAGATAAAAGTCAAAATTGTAAATTTTAGGTCAAAAAATTGGCTGCCGTAATGATCACTTTGATTTGAGAAATAACGGTGAGGGTTCATCCAGAACCGTCGCCAGAAAATTTTCAATAGAGGGCTTTGCATTTATGCTGGGGTGGCTTGACATTCTAAAAACTGACAAAAACTACACTTATCTATAGTGTTTCATGTTCCACTTTGGGGGGGCTTGGAGCTTTCTTTGGGGGGATAAGCCCACCAAAGCCCGCCCGTGGCGACGGGACTGGGTTCATCGCGAGGCACCTCGGAAAAGGAATGCACGCCAGACAATTTTCGGAATATGTTTCACAGTCGCAGGACAGATCTCTTTACAACTCTCTGACACGAAGGAGGGGTCGGCCAACACTTCGCGTACCTGAGCTCATTTCAACATGCAGAATGTTTTTTGGTAAACGACACTCAGAAATGCGGAAAACGTGACCCAAGCCAGCGCAAGCGCCTTGTTTTGAATAATTGAACAGGGCAAGATAACCACATTCCTGATATTGTCTCTCCACATGACGCTGCAAATGCTGCCATGGCATCGCACGTGGAAACTGTGCAGTTTTCTTTCCTGCCGCATGTTTTTTGGTCCAGTTTCGAAGTTCTAAAGAACTTAGCATGCAAGCCCTGTGGTCATAGGCGTCAGATATGGGGCAGGGGACTTGGTCCCCCTGGAGTTTAATATTTGACATTTTCCTACTAAAGTTTTAGCAAAAAAAGGTTGTTTTCTTAGTTTCGAGTGGGTAAAATGAAGATCCACACTTTTAGCGTCCCCTGGAAAAATCTTTTTGGCTGTCCCTGGAAAAATCTAATATTGCCTCCCCCCTGCACAAATCCTTCCGACGCCCATGCTTGTAGTTGTTACCTTTTGTGCGGAATGTAAGATGCAAAGTGCTCCTGAGGTGAATCGACTAACTAAAGGTTGTAGCTGCTTTTTGGTTCTGGACTGAATTTCTTTGAAAGCAGTCGTTGGACATAAAAAAACAAGCTGTCAACTTTTTGTAGCCGAGTATTTTTCACGATCTGCCTGGACCGTACAACTACCGCAGTGTTTGAAAACGTTTAAATTACATGTTTTAACGACCCCGTTTCCGTCTTCCCTTTACAAACAACAACTCTGGATCCGCCACATGTTTCTTTGATACTAGAATAGTGATTCCCAAACTTTTCAGTGTCATGAACCCTCTTGACGAATTGGATGAAAGGTGTGGACCCCTTTAATAAAACCAGTTCATACCGTTAAGTGCAAGTGGTTTCTACTAGAAAAGGTTATGATCCGCTCTGCGCGCCAAAACTCATGTTTTGTGGAACTTATCACGTAACAACTGACACTGCATAACAATCAAATTTTCTAACGAATGGAATTGCGTGTAACAAGCGCTGCTGAGGGCGGGAAATTTGCATACAATTGGCATAAGTGGAAAAAAGGGAAAAGTTCGTTCACCAGGCATTGAAATATTCAGCAACAGTGCTGCCAGATGCTGAAATGCGCCACCAGACTATCAAAATCTGGTGAAATTTGGAACAACTTCGTGACAAAAAAGACGCGTGGGACTTGAAGAAAATCTTGTGAAATTTTAGTGTTTTCCAGTGCATGAAAATAAATTTTTTCAGACGAAATCCAGCCAAGTTTTTTAACATTGAACTTAACAATTCTGTCTCGATAGCTCAACTCATTAGGCGTCATCATAGATTGATTAGTCCAGCCACCCTGCAGGGTATGTTCACTTCACGAAGTTTTTATAGGCGTTAGAAAAAAGGATTAAGTCGGGAAGGGTAAAAATAGATGCTAATCAGCCCAGAAGTTTTTTAATTAATCCAACTCCTGTTGACTGCGGAATAAGCGACGCTGGTCAGTTGTGTGATCAGTTCCTGCGAGAATCCAGCTGGCTGTTTCCACAACATTTCTTTGCATATTTGACTGTGTGGAACTCTTTGTGGAAACATTTGAACCTCTCACTTTTTGGCGCTTTTCGTTTGTGGTCAATACTAATTTCCGCGATGTTCTTTGAAGTGTTACTGGATGCTTTCATCTTATAATGCACATACAAAGGTCATGGGACCCACAAAAATTTTTCTGTGGACGCCGGTTGGGAACCACTGTACTAAAACGTTATCGAAGCAAAGTAGTGTTTGCCATGAAGCAGATGTCTATTGCAGACGAATATTCGCGGACTGCGTGCATGCGTGGGAGCTAGTATGGTACTGTAAAGGTTACGACAAGCACGGCTTTGAAGCGCGTACTTTCACAAGTTTTGCGTGCGCAGCTGGTATCTTGTGCCAAACAATAGGCCACGAACTGTGTACATGCCATGCCGTTACCCTGGCAACCTCCAGGGCTCACACATGCTCGACTGAAGACAATTCGTGTGGCCCTTCAAGACAGTATCCGTAAACACCAGTGCGGAAGCGAGTCTACTTTTGACATTGAAAAGAAACTGTTTAGTTTATTTGCGAAAGCATCAAACGTTTCCGTCGCGATCAGAAGGGTCCGTTCTCGCTAACCTGATTAGCCGATGTCGGTTACCGTAAACCTGTCGCGGTTGACTGACTTCGCGTGACAATTCGAGCGGCACGCTGACAGCGATCAAATGGTAATCGTCTGATCCGCGCCGACTTAAGCCACACCCAGAAGGCCCGGGTTTGTAAATTCGCTTCAATCAGATGCCGTCAAAATAAACGCTTCGTGCCGCTCGCACGGTCGCGTGAGCACGTGACGACGCTCGCTGCATTCTCGCCGGAGTGGGGAGTGGAAGTAGCGAACAGCTTGCAACCCCGCGATGGAGTAAGACGGATTTCCTTGAGGTATCCTGATCGTCCCGAGAGCGCTGGGCACGACATTTGCAGGTAAGGACTAAGGACATGTTCAAAAAGGAAAGAATAAAATAGTTGGTTCTTGTTTTATTAGTTCCTCTCAAAAACCATGCTAGACACGCGCTGCAAGCCGGAGAGCAAAGTTTGCATTCTTTAAACTTGGTCGTTTCCATAGGTTTTCGCTGTTGCTATGCATGGTACTGAGCTTCGTGCTGTTTAGCAACCACGTATTAGATTCACCTTCATGCCAACAAGTTCTCAGAGACGTGGTCAAGTGGATTAGAAGTCGAAAACCAATATGTCTCATTCTCCGCCATATATATCTGATTGCGAACATATTTTGCATCGACACACAGTTGAGGTTGATCCAAGCCTTAGCCACTAGCCAGCACAAAATTTTTGGAGAGACCAAATATTTTGACTTTAAGCGAGCAACAGTATTTGGTTTGGGACACCGTCTCTCAAGGCACAAAAAAAGATATGTTGGAAAACAGAGGGACCATGGCTCCTTTGGCCACCCCTGGCTACGCCTATGATGCTAGAGAATAGGAAATTTGACGAACAAATTCCATAACCGCAAATACTTGCTCGATGCAGTGGGCAACGCCGTAATTTTTTCCCGCGACTTTCAACGACGCGCAGGAGTGACGGATTTGTGCATATATTTGTATAGCGAGTTGTCCACAGATTGAACGTTTGCACGAAATCTCGACAACAACTCCCTTTTTCATTATGACCAGAATGCTACAAACGGATTGTTTGTTTCGATGCTTTTCTCTTCCACGAGGCCTCGAAAAGAGAAACTTTGACACTAGAGTAAGAACAAGTTTGGTTTTCTTTTACACAGGAAATATTTAGAAATTGTACGGATGTCTGTCCACGAAAAATGTTTGCCTCACGCTGAAAAACCTTGAGTGTCAAAACGTCGCTGGTTCCAAGTGACTCTGATCAGCACAGAACATGCCAAAGCCTGCAAGTCACAGACATGAGGTAGCTTACGCAACAACGGATGTTTGGCCACAAAAAGGGCGGTGAAGGCCGCCGTGAACTTCCAGTGTCGCGACATTTGGGCGTCGAAAAGCGGCACTGCTCACAAAACGCGTGCGCGTCACTACCGTCGCGAAACTAGAACTTGACAAAGCGCGGGACGAGCGCCTGACCGAATAACGTCCGGTCAGATACGGACAGACTTTGGTCGCTCAATTCGAACCATGCAACAACACGCGTGCCGAGGCGGTGACTTTTGCCGAAGCGACGTAACGAGCTAATATTGACGACCCGGGCGTGGGTCCGCTGCGTCGTGGCAGCGGCAGGCAATATTGGAGGCGGCTCGTAAAAGCGCGCGACGCACGTTTGCAGCCGCCTCCGCAAATGTTAACGGGTTGTTCACCTGGGCCGGGTCGCGCGCGCGCAACAACAAAAACCGGGCCTCGCTCGCCGCGATTTTCGTCGTGGAAGCGTTGCTGGGCGGCGCCGTGGCGCCCGACGACGACGAAACACGGCCCCGTTCCTCTCGGAAGGCTCGCGCGAGGCCGTGGCTGCTGAAAAGCAGAGAGACGTGGTTGGTTTCATTCGTGGGTCGACCTTTTCTTGAGCTTCAGTTCACCTTCGATCGCGGCGGTGCGCTTGCTGCGAGCCTCGCTGACCTGCGCGTCAACAGACGAGACTTGAACGAACGCCGGCGACCGCGAAACGCAAGATCGTCTGCTCTTCGTGCCGAGGTGCACGTATGCCGCGTTGCAGACAAACCGGGAAGTTCGCATTGCAGGGAAAGGTTCAACGTGCGCCAAAGCCTGATAAGATTTACCCAGTTGTTACTTCTTTCCAAATCTTTTGTCATACTGCCAAGCCAACGCCAGGCGCAACTCAGCATAATTTCAACGTAAACGATCGCGACCATGAACAGGTCCGCAGCTGCATTAAATGCAGTCAGTCGTTGCAAAAGTTATCAGTGGTGGTCGGGTTCAGAAAAATGCGCCAGCAAATCGCGGGATATTTCAACAGGGTCGGGCAGCTTTTGTACTATTTCAAGCTCAACCCGTGAATTCGACTGATGACCAAAAGACCACATTTTTTAGCAAAAACGTACGGCGGTCGTGAAACAGCCACATATTTCTACCGGCGGGACATTTGCATGCATGTTACAGGTGTCCGTGTATGACTAAAGAGATTCATTTGAGCAAAAAACGCATCAACGTGTTGTTTTCATTTCTCGTCAGCAAGGGGCCCGGAACGGAACAAACGCGCATCTCCGGGAATCCGTTCGCTCACATTTTTAGCATAATTTCGGCCATTTTTGGTAGGATGTTAAAAATGCGACTCAGGAAGAGCTAAGTTGAATTTGTGCCGTCTGTCGAAGGAAAGGGCCCCCTGCTATGACGAACAGACTCGATACAGGAGTCGGGGGACAGTGGAGTCACTCTTGAAGCGAGCGGATACTGCAAACAAACAATCACCCCCAGCAAAGTTTCCATGCTATTCAACCCCGGCATAACTATTCATCACCACCAAGTCGCAAGGCAGCGGTTGCTTGGCAAAGAGCAGAGATTTTATGGCGCAGAGCAGCGTAGCAAGTTGTTATGCGGGAGGACTGCGCTCCCCTCCCCGGGTAACGTGCCGGAATGTGCAAGCAAAAACTTTTGTGCTCGCGAGCGGATTGCAGGAATGGAAAAAATGTTAGTGAAAATAAATAACAAGACTTAAAAGCGGTTTTCCGCGAAACCTCTCGCGCAGAGAAACGTAGACAAAGGCATGCAAGACGCGCAAAAGTGCAAAACAGACATCGACAACGGCAGAGCTTAACCAAGGCCTCCTTCAAACACTATCTAGGAGGCCTTGGCTTAACGGGCATGACTGAAGCCGCCGTAATAAGCACGGTGGCCTCGGAATGACCCGCTTCGCGTTTGGAGACACCGCGATCTATTGCCACAATCTCGCTTCTGCACGTCGTCACCTTTAGGCGCAAAGCCGCCGCGCACGCCCGAAATTGAACCTTCAAGCAGCAAACGTGCGACAAGCATTTGAACAACGGCAACCGTGCGATCGTTGAGTTCACACAGAATCACGCACACCGGGAATGAAACAGAGCTTGCTTGTCGCGCGCGCGCGCGAGAAAGCAGCAGGGGCTCCTCAGATCTCGCGCACTGCCACCGAAGCAACTTTTCGTAGGTCGCGCTGCGGGCTTTGCGCGCGCGTCAAGAAAAAAAAAAACGTGCGGCGCGAAGGACGGCAAGCGAGACATCGGTTAGTAACGGGCGAGCTGCTAGTCAATTCCACCGACAGCGTGCCAAGCCGTCGCGAAGGACCGTCGGCAGCCACGCGACACACCCGCTTTACCCGGCCGCCGCTGCAGTTCTGTTTCAGACCCGGTCACTCAAATACATACAAGCATGGCGATTAAAAAGTCCGATGAGGCCGACACCGCTTCGCCATCTTCAACCTGTACATTTGCACGGTGAGTAAGAAAGAAGACAGACAATGGCCACTCGGCCCCGGGCACGTCAAGTCGCGGCGCGTGACGTCATACCTTCTCGCTCATCGCCGACTTGCGCAGTGTACTGCGGCGGAGTCCCTTGGGCGTTCCCTGCTGGGCGGTTTCCATCATTAGCTGGGTGTTGCGGAATTGCTGAAAAAAGCCAAGGATCGAGTTGGTTCTTGCAGCAATCGATCCAGTCACTGGTTTGTGGCAACCGGCAGCATCCGGAAAAAACTCGTAAATTGCAATTGATGATACGAACTTATTGCTTCATGCGTTCGGAAAATGTTTCATTTCTGAGGTTTAATAATGTTCGAAAAACAGAATTGTGTCGACAAATAACGTTCTGACTGAAAGAAGGCGTGGCTGTGGTTTTTTAGGCTTGCTTTAAATTAAAAGTTTTGCGGAACTTATCTAAGAGACAAATTTTCCAGGTCATACGCTGAGATTTTCGGGATTCTTAAGCGCTTTGAAACATTTCCGGTTTACAACAGCAGCAAGAAGTACAATCACTTGGTCTTCAAAAGTAGCAATTCTATCTGATTGATATTTCCTCAAAAAATCTTGATCAGGAATCAGCTCGGTGACTATCGATATCATTTTTTTTCTTCTTGACAAGCGGCGATGGTGATTCAATCAAAGCCACAAACATCTGATAAATGCTGCACACCAAAGACGTCCCTCACGGTCGCGTCAGGCTTGGAGCACATATGCCAGGCGCGTGCCGCTGACTGCGACCGCTATGCTGAAAGTCAACCAACTCAACCAGCAGCCTACCGCCACTTGGTCCATCACGTCCTTCTGCATCTCTACCGCCATCTTGTAGACGTCATGCTCGTGGTTGTTGTACATGAGTGCGTTTTGAAACATGAGCATCAGGTCGCGCTGGAACTCGTTAGTGCTGCGGACCTGACAAGAAAAAGAACAGAAAAGATGAGAACAAAAACAGTTTGCAACCGGTTGCCACCGGAAAAAACTTCAGCAACAACCGGAGGCTAACTCTTTCTCAGTGATGTGGCCGAGATCGTGAACTCCGAGACTTAATCAAGAATTCTGAAAATTTGTCAAGATTCGCTGTAATTTTTCTAAAATATTTCAAACAATGTCAGCACCACTTTCGAGCTGTATATTTGTTTATTTTCCCGGGTTTTTCCCATCGGCTGTGGCATTTCCTTTCCAGCATATACGAGACAGTGAACGCATTAACCACGGAAGCTACAGTAAGCCATATCATTGGAGTAGGCAAAGTCTCGAGAACAAGACCTGCAGGCTTCGAGACCAAATCATTTCTCTCTGTTATCGCGCGTTAGTGTGTGGGAGCTACGCGTGTCTGGAAACCCCGAAACAGCGGCCGCACTGGGTTTTACTTACCAGTCCGTTTTCCAGGTTCTTTTTCAACGTTGTCAGATCCATCGGTCGGTAGATAGTATTGGAGTAGTTGGGAGCAATGTCGTCAGTGACCGGCTGCAAGAACAAACTGGCGTACCTGTGAAAAGCAACGCGACACATCTGCAAAACTTACTTTACTTTACATCTTGCAACGCATGCCACACACCAAGTTAAAATTTAACTCATCAACAACCCAAGCACCACACAATATTGGGTAAATTCAGACATTCTGCACGTTTTTCAAATAAAATTTTGTTGTTGTTGGAGCATGAAGCAAACTGAAATACCAGATTTTCTAAACACATATACCTCCATATGTTCGTGTGTAATATATCGTGCTTTTAATCGCGTAGATACTGGCAATATAATAAGCAAGGTACGTAAACGAAGTGTACCATTCAAACTGGAAATAACCGTCAAAAACACCACGGTGACTTCGCAAGTTCATTCAAATAAGAAAACCAACTATTCAAAAGCGTGAAGGACGTAGCACAAAACTTTGATCTAACAGTCGCCAAAACGGATATTTACAGCCAATAGGCACCGAACGCCACACCAAAGTTGCAAGTCCGGCCGGGTTCGGGCTTAAGTTTGTCAAAATTTTTCGGTGCGATTTCCGGCCTGGATAAATTTTTTTCGCAACAACGAACATGTTTTTCGCCAGTTACTGTTGAAGCAAACGTCACGCAGTTGCGCGTATCTTGCAGAGGTGAGCGGATATTGATTTTTTAACTCCTGATCCATATCCGAAAAAATTTTTGTATATCCATATCCAATCCTTATCCGAAAATTTCTGAAAGTTAGTATCCGATATCCATCCGTATCCGATTGCGACATTGGCTAAATACGCAACAAACAGGAAGTGGTTATAGGTCCACCAGTGGACCTTCATTTTTGAAAACTTATTCATCCGTCGCCTGTGACATGACACTAATCCATTACAAGTGTGCAGTAGATTGCACTATGCTTGGTAGAAACGTAGTAAACCTAAACCCTAAACCTAAACCGCAAATCTGATCACAAAAGTTTGGAAACTTTTGAGTAAACAAAAATGGTACCATGAAAAGTGCAACTACTACTACTAAAACGAAAGGTGCCAATCATGGCCAGAGTCAACATGAAAACCATTTACACAGTAAGACACGTGTACTTGACTACCATGACTGTGCTGCTAATGTTGCAAATTCAGCGTTTTATTCTAACTGTGTCACCGCCAGCAGACCTATAGCCAATTCCAAACAAAAACACCCTGTCATTTTTTGACCCAATCCATAAAAATAACATCAAATGTTGTGCACTTTCAAACAGAAAAAAGAAACAGTGTATTGTGCCGCCAGAGGAATAGCCCTGCTGTGGACATTTTTCTATTTGAACTGTAGTGTACCTGCCTTTGTCCACTTATAACACCGAGTTCGTGGCACTAGCACTGGGTACAATGAACCTGGTCGAGTGGGAATTCTGCTATGCGAGTGGTCGTTGTTTGGGCTCTCAGCACTGTCGTTTCAATCGGCTAATAGAGACGACTCTTTTTATGGGAAAAATTTTGATGTAAGCTACACTAATTTTTAAATAAGTTTTGAAAATCAGACACAGGTTTGTCATTTGGGTTAGGGTTTTAGGTTATAGGGCAAAGAGGATCCGCTAATCCAAGGATATAGTCCTTGTCATGTGACCAATTTAACCAATCTCGTTGAGCTAATTGCAAAAGAGCTCCAGCATTCAATCAATTGGTAAAATAATGAAAATAGATTTTGTAACCCTGAGAGTAGATCACAGTATGAAATATAGTAAAAGTATGTAGCTGAGAAAAACTTACAAACTCAGACTGTCTTTTAGCATAGGTTGACTGTATAAAACTTTAGGTAGAATGTTCAAAATTCTAGTTCCAAAAATGTAGCTTTAAACGCTGAAATAGACCAGGAGTGGCCAATAGTCATTGATCACCGAGTGTCACTTGGTCGATCGTGCCTGATTTTGCATTGAGTTGACAAGATACCTAAAAAGAACATTTTTCAATCAATATTCCAGAAAGTACATAAAAAGTATCCATCTGTTGGTTGGTCACGTATATTCTTTGGTGCCTATTGGAGTGGCTGACCACAGGCTAGCTCGGCACATTATTGCGTGACAATCGTGATTTAGGTGTAACAGACACTTTGCCTTGTGTCTGTGCATCAAAGGCAATCGTGCACTGTGTATTTGCACATGTGATACTCAACTTTGGCATATGATATTGTGTTTACGACTTTATTACCGACCGGTTGTTCGCGAGCTATCAAGAAATTTTCTAGTCGATCCCAGTCGAAGACAAGTTGGCCACCCATGAAACAGACTATTAGCCTACACAACGCACACATATGCTATTCAGCACAACAAACAAAGCAGCATACAGAAATATAAGAGCAGCTCACTACTTCCACTTGGCCGGAAAAAATTAACAACAAAGTAACACGAATTATCATTGATTGTGATGAGTGCAGCGCATACGGATTATATAAAAACCACCATCATTTGTGACATCTTGAATCACTCTCAGAAAAATTTCGTTGTGGAAATCAAACCAATATCCTGATCCTGTCCTGATCCAATTTTTTTCAAAAATGAATAAATATCCAAATCTAATCCTGATCCGAAACAATCGCAAGTATCTTGGAAAATATCCAATCGTGATCCTGACCATGCTCGCTTCTGGTATCTCGGTTCACTCGGTAAATTTGGCTTTCGGGCCTAAATCGGGCTTCAAAAATAAATGTCGGTCTCAGGCCGGGTTCGGCTTCAAAATGAGGCCCGCTTACAACATTGCACCACATTTCACCGGTAACCATGGTAACCACAGACCATGCGTATTCGTCAACAGCCAAAAAAGAAACAAAGTAGGAACCAGCACCGACCGGTGACTTGCAACTTGCTTCCACAAAATCATGATCGATTTTTTCCATGCCCTGTAGCTGGCCGTCAGTTCCGCATCCACGTCTGATCTGCTCAAGCAAGATAAACCCGGTAACATGAGAGGACTGAACGAACGTTTCAAATAAACGTCCGCTTTGACCACGGACACCACATCTTTAGCAACCGCTGTACTTGAACAAGTTTCAAGCAATAACACGACCCCTCATGGCCAAGACCGCACGCGAAGCACGCAACGCATCGGATTTATAATTTATATGTTTCCTGGAGATGGAAAGAGTAACAGTCGCTGCGAAACTAAATTATTCGAAAATTTTTTCGCGCACTTTATTAGTATATCATTATCAGTATTGCACACGGTTTCAGCAGGAAACTGAAACACAGACCCCAAACCTCGATTCGGGCCAGTGGTGCAGGAGGCGGGGGTGCAGGAGATGCAAGCTCACCCACAAAAGTTTTGGTTTGTCGAAAATCCAGACAAAATCCCAGAAAATCCGCCCAAAACCCGTGAAAATCTGGGCAAAATATATGAAAATGTTCACAAGATACCTGAAAATCTGGGCAAGCAACCTGAAAATACTGGCAACGTTGCTTGATTTTGAAAAATTAGCGGCCAACGTGTCCAGAATCACCTCAATACTATATTTTGGAGGTCATACCTAAAGAAAGTGTTCATGATAGGTGTGGGAGGAAATATTCGCATAAAGAGTTGCCTGAGAATTTTTCGGGCAATTTTGGGGAAATTCGGGCAAAAATCTTTCGCGCCCCCAAAACTTTGCCTGCTCCTACACCTATGTTTCCGGCCATAGCATCACGATAAGGCAGAGTGACGAAAATCTATTCAATGATCACGTAGGTTACATTCCGTCGATGGCTATCTTGAACCACCCTTTTGGCATTCTGGTAGCAAGCACTTATCGTCCAAGCAACACAGTCGTAACTTACGCGTGGGACAGAGCGGGGCTGCTGGGATAGCTGTCGATATAGGCGGGTGTTCCGGATGTACTTGCGGCATCACCTGAGCGAATAAGATCGAATAGAAATGTTTCCACTGATTACGCAGACAGCGCACCGCGCCAGCATCAGTGGCACGCCTCAGGTGTGGCACCGTGGCAGCAATGTTCCGAAGAAAAAGAGTGGGGGAGCAATTTGTGAAAAAGCCTACACACAAGGGGGGCATGAGTTTGCCTGAGCAGCAGCTTCCGTTCGCATCTCGGGGGTCAATGACGCCTGTTGCTGAAAACACGAAACGCTTTCTCAGCTTGGTCGTGAGATTTCTGCTGAGATACGTTTGCAATGGGGTTTCATTCGATCGTCATCGCAAGTATCCGTCCGGTTCCAACGATTCACGCACGAGATGTTAGCTTCGCTGCCGGTGCACACCACGATGTGGAATTAAGAAACTACACGCCGGGGCTGCTATTAGCGAATCACAATTTCTGATTTTCTGTACAGCACCCGTTATTTGAACGTACCTTCCGCCTGCTCCGAACCGTCGCCGGCATCTGGCAGTGTTTGTGAACTCGCGCCAGTCTCGTCGGTTTCGGTTGACAATCTCGGCGCCTCTTCCGCTACGACCTGCAAAACGATGTTGTATAATCTTTAGGTGTTGCATGCACCACGATTTGGGGCGTCGTGGTAGCGGTAACTACGTGTGCCTACCTGTTCCACAAATTTTTATCCAGGTAACGGTTATGCGTTACGTGTGTCCCTGGCACTACAACACAATAACTGCCTGGCGATTTACGTCTCGTAAATGATCAGTCTAAATCGGCGGTTCTTAACCTTTTTTCCACCACGTGTTCATAACTAATTGTCTTTTGTTTCAAGCATCCCAGACTTTAAATAAGTGAACTGGACGAAACACTTCATCGTTCGAAAACTTTCTGCGTTGTACAGCACGTACGAGCTCACGCCCGCCTGGAAATTTATTGACGCCCCTTGGGGAGGCGTGCACCCCCGAGGTTAAGAACCACTGGTATATATGTAGTCCAAATGGTACATCCGCAGGGATTCAATGTTCATGTAGTGTTGCCAGATACTGTGAACGCAAAAATCCTAGCGGTTGTGAAAAACACAGCCAAGCGTGCAAGAATACTAGCGCTACCGAAATTGTGAATCTATTCATGCGTGACATTTCGAGAACTATTCATTGGAAAAGTTCGTTGCCAATGAATGGCGATGTTTCGTGTTATTTTTAAGACATCAATAATTTGCACTTAAGTTAGACAAACACAAAAGGGCTGGCTACGGCATCGTCCCAATATCCAATATATTAAAAAAAGACATACCGAACAACGCATTCACATTCACAACACAAAAAAAGCTTAGAAACGTAGATTTTATTTTAGTGCTAAACGTAAAATTGGGGAGGCAGCCATGTCCCAAAAGAGCGAACTTTTTAAAAGTTGACACAGAAAGCGTCAGGAGCACCGCGTCTTAGAAGTCATCTCCACAATAAAGCAACACAGAACCTTGTTTACAACTGACATTACCTTGCATTGCGTCTGCGTCGCGTGATCAGGCTCCAGCGACTTATTGCTGGGCGCGTCAGCCTCGCCTGTATCCAGCAAAGGTGCACTGCTGCTTTCGGTATCGTCCGGCTGCCCAGTCGCTTCTGCTTCAACAGTTGAACTTGTGTCGGGCACTGACGTCGCGTCCGGCTGCGAGTCGCTTTCTTGCGTCTGACCGTCGTCGCTCATCGCTTCGTCCACATCTTCTACTGTATTATCTTCAGCAGCTTCATATTCAGCCGATGGCTCAGCGATGTCGCTCGGTTGCGTGCAGACGTCTTCCGCGATAGTGTCGTCGGCAGGGACTGTCAAAGTGTCTGCCGCCGCATCGTCCTCCGCTGGCACTGTTGGGCTGGCCGGGCTTTCAACCTCTTCGTGCTGGCTTTCTGAAGCGTTGCTGTCGGTAGGCTTGACGTGCTCGCTGAGTTCTTCTAGCAGGTTGGTATCTTCCTCGAGAGCCTATAAACAATCAGGTGTGGGAAAGGATTAAAAAATTATCTCTTTCGTATCGCGGAAAAGATGACAAAAGCGTGACAACTGGACAGATATAAAAAAAAATAGCTAAAATCTAACTAAATGACTGTGACAAGAACACTAGAAAAAATAAAATCTCTGGTTATCGAAAAACAAACGGACTGCATGTGTGCGAAGAAGAAAACTGCTTTGTAATCTCGCTCATCACGCCGACAAGTTTGACAAAAAATAGCGAAATAGTACCTGGATTTCCTCGGAGTTCTTCGCTTCCGAGTCGGGTTCACTAGGCGGAGCAACGTCAGCAGTTTCAGCCTCGTAATCTGTGTCTGCATAAGAAAAGGCAGCAAGCAGTGGAGTGCGTGATCAACAAACAATTGCCAGAAACATTAGCGAAATACCTCCGACTGCTTCGACCACCGCCTCCTCAGCGCATGGTTGAACATCCACCTGTTCTTTCACGGCCGGCGAAACAGCGGCAGGCTTAGAATCTTCGCATACAGCGACCTGTGCAGTGACAAACACAGCAAGCGCTTGAATGATGGTATTGGATAAATTAGACACGGGACACCAATGGAAACCTTGGCGTGGATACGCATCCAATAATGGCTTGAACAAATAAATCCTACGGCAAAAAGCAGAGTAAATTAGACACTTTGAAAGGAAAATGCGGTGTTGCATAAACAGGATTGAGCGCTGGTTAAAAATGTAAAAAATCAACCAATTTCTAAGTCAACTTTGAAACAAAACAAATTAAGTGGAAGGGCCAAGAACAATACGTATGCACCAAACTGAAGCAGAGGAGACCAAGGATTTTCTCCACAAGATGATCTTTTTGACGAAAACGGCGAATAAAGTATGGCTATAAGCTCTGAAAAACTGGCAGTGAACACTTGGACTCAGGGGCGCATCTAGGGGGTCTGTTTGGCTGTCATGACAGACCCCTTTGAACCGCAGGTACTAAGCATTAAAACCGATAAAATATTAAACGCTGT
>JGI24158J21664_10001757_pt1 | contig 25082 bp, 18 predicted proteins | sample Ectturendosymbi3_FD_21664 | JGI IMG/M metagenome (IMG submission 21664) | reverse complement strand
GAAGTTTTCATTGGAAACTAGGCTCGAGTCCGAGTCTTTTGAGCCTTTGATTGACTTTCTAGCATTTCTGGTTCAAAAGTTATGATCTAAAATAAACTAATTAATTAATTAGCTAATTAGTCAAATATTTTTATTTACTTACATCACAACTTTTGAACCCAAAACCCCAGCAGGTCATCCAAAGTATCAAAGGACTGGATTGTAGCATAGTTTCCAGTAAAAACTTCAGCAAAATACTACCACCTAACGGTTGGCGCTCAGGGCCAGGCAAAGTGGGCCAAGGTGGCCTAAAAGTCCTCCAATTATGACGTCACTCACAAAAAACCCCCAAGCAAAAAATTTTTTTTCGAGTGCAGACTAGAAGACTTGCTGCATCTTTTGAGACTTTTACCGGGTCTGTAGAGCATACCGGACCAGAGAAATTCCCGCGCAAAGCCATGTGAGTTTTGGATGTTTTTTTTTCGAAAATCCCCAAAAGTAGCCAGACGCCAAAGAGTTAAAAGGCAGTGGCTACAGGTCTGTCTGTGGACTTTCATATTTGAAACCTTATTCATCCGCCACTTGTAACATGACTNTAACTCATGGCGGGAGTGCAGTAGGCTTTGTAGAAATGTACTAAACATAAAACCAAAAACTTAAACCTAACCTTAGCCCAAAACCTGACCCAGAGTTTCTCAATCAAGGCCGTCGGCCTTCCTAGGGGACCATAGAGTGGTTCTCCGGGAGCCACGAGCAGAGGCCTTTACTAAATAGCTCTGTGGTGATATTGCAAAACCCTATTGATGAGCAGGGGACCACAAGTGTTGAGGGTCTTTGAAAGGGTGCCAAAAAACATGTAAGGTTGAGAACCACTGACCTAACCCCTAAACCTATGTTTCAAACCTAAAACCTAAACCTAGCCACGAAATCCAACCATGAAATCTAGCCACAAAACCTAACCACAGAACTTAACCCTTAAACCTAAACTCTTAAGTAAACCTTACCCTAAACCTAAAGTCCAAATGTAAACCTAAACTGTAACACTACTCCCAAAACAAATGTCGTCAAGGTGGGAGTTGAACTGAAAACGATTGGCATAGCAGACGCAAACTCTACCACTATGCTACCAGGACGGTGCTGCTTGAGTGACAAACTCAACGTTTTATTCGAACCACGTCATGCAAGGTGGATCCATAGCCACTTCCTTTTTAAAAATTGTTTGTTTGCTGCTTGTCATGTGACACTAACACACGATGAGCCTGCGCCAGACTGCACTACACTTGCTAGTAACATGCTAAACTCTGAACTTGAAAGAGCCTAAACCAAAACTATAAGCCAGAAGTTTTTTAATCTTTCGAAAAATGTAAATAAACTGGTCCCATCAAAAGTGTAACCTATTAGACACCTGTAAATACCATAAGATCGCTAAGATGTGTGCCATGGGCTGGTACACATGCCGTAGGTTGCTGATCCCTGGTTTAGAGTTAAATTACGGTTGGACTCTAAGTTGTGCAATGCAATGACTCAGCAGTTCTCATGAGCATTGCTGCTGCCATGTGGCTATGCATGATTGAGGGTAGGCATACCTTATGTCAAGGGATATATTTTCATTGCGCATACCTTCGTAAATATGCACTTCTAACAGGTTTTGTTCATATGTTCATTGTCAGTGCATCGTAGTTTGTCCACTAACATGTTTAATTGTTTTCTGATTTGGTGTTCAGCTGAAAATTGACTGGGTTTAAGATTAGGGGTTAGGGTTGAGATCAAACACTGCGCTTGATACAGTTTTTAGTCTTTCAAAAGTAAAAAATGGATATGGTCATTTTTTATGCACTGCCTTGGAAAAATGCAGATCATTTATATCATGTGTCATAGCAAACCAAAATTGTTAAACTCTAAATACTGCTCAGTCATTTGTGTGCATGGTGTTGATGCCAGTATGCAGGCACAGTGTTAAGACACATCTGCTGTGATGACTTAGTCATGGTTGAATTGATTATGTTTTTTTCTGATAAATGAAAAAAATAAGTTATCCTATTTTATACATGTATATTTTTTGTTTTTTTCAATAGAGAAAGCACTTGAAATTACATCTTTTTTGCCTGTTGGTTTGTTGCTTTAAATATATTTGTCTTTAAACTTAGAAGGTATTAGCAATTGAATTGCAGTTGTTTTTAAGTGTGCTTGCAATGACCTGTGCTTGTTTACACTGTCTTTCAAAATCAAAAATTTTATTTTGGTCATTGTTTATTTTACAAAGAAAATAAGATCACAGCTACAGTTGGTTTAGATCAGTTATATTTTTAATGTGCCGAAAGTTCTTTATGGTTAACATCAGGACAATAAAGCTGTTATATTGTACATATAAAAACTTACAAACTAATCTTGAATATATAAATTTTGAATGTAAGTTTTGATTTAATTGATGGATAATACGTTTGCAAACTAAATAATTTATGTCTACTATATTTGGGTTTTCGTTTGAACTTTTATCTTCTACAGATATTGTATGCTATAACTGTTTAGTGTAGAAATTTTGAGTCAAGATGTCCTCTGAATATTTCAAATATTCAGCAACCATAAGGGCTCATCAATCAGATGTCCGTGATATGTGTCCTACCATGAATGATTACAGTCATTTTCTATCAGCATCACGTGACATGACAGCAAAACTTTTTGCTCCAAATGATCAAAATGAATTCCAAGAAATGCAGTGTTACACAGGGCATAAAAAGTTTGTCGCCTGTGTTGTGTTTGTTGCACCATCACCTAATCATCCTGATGGATTAGTTGTTACAGGAAGTAATGATCACACAATTTTGCTGTATAATCCCAAAAGCTGTGAAATAGTTGGTTCACTTTCAGGCCACACAAACACAGTATGTGGACTTTCTGCTGGTAATTCTGGAACTATTTTAAGTTCCTCTTGGGACAAAACAGCTCGACAGTGGAAGGTGGACCCATTTGAAGTTAACAGTATAGTGACATATACAGGACATGCTGCTGCTGTTTGGAGTGTGATTGAATTACCTGGTGAAAACGAAGTAGTAGTAACAGCATCAGCTGACAGATCCATTAAGGTCTGGAGACAAGGCTGTTGTACTCAAACGCTGGAAGGACACAAAGATTGTGTGAGAGGATTATCTGCCATCTCAAGCACTCAGTTTTTGTCTTGCTCCAATGATACAACTGTCAAAAGATGGTCTGTTGAAGGTCAGTGCCTGCAGACCTATTACGGTCATAGAAGCTTTGTTTATAGTGTGTTTATTTCACCACATTCTTCAGAGTTTTTAACTGCAGGTGAAGATCGCACAATGCGAGTATGGAATATATCTGAAAATCAACCCAAGCAAACTATAGCACTTCCTGCTCCTACTGTATGGAAAAGTATTTTTTTAAACAATGGCGATGTTGCTGGTGGTTGTAGTGATGGCACCATTAGAATTTTCACAAGATTGGATTCTAGAACTGCAATTTCTTCAATGAAGTTTGCTTTTGAAGAAGAGCTGGCTTCTGCTCAAATTCCAGAAGCAGAAAGCGGTCTTCAAAATGATGTCGATCTTGATCAGTTGCCAGGTCATGAAGCTCTCCAGCAGCCAGGTTTACGTGATGGGCAAACTCGAATGGTTCGGGCTGCAGACTCAACTGTTGAAGTGTATCAGTGGAGTGAAGCAAATGAGATGTGGATGAAAATTGGAAACATGGTTGGTAGTGCAAAGAGTAAACAGAAAACCATGTATCAAGGTAAAGAGTATGATTATCTATTCACAATTGACATTGAAGAAGGCAAGCCACCATTAAACCTGCCATACAATATGACTGATGATCCATGGCAAGCAGCTCAAAACTTCATTGATAAACATAACCTAAGCCAGTTGCATTTGGAGACCATAGCCAACTTCATTATTGAAAATGCACATACTGTAGGGAATGCTCAAACAAACTCGGAGTATGTTGATCCATTTACTGGTGGCGGACGGTATATTCCAGAAAGTGCTTCTGCTGATAGTTCAAATCAGAGCTCAGATCCCTACACTGGGGATGGTCGTTACGTTCCCCAAAATGATTCTAGGGCAGGACCAAGTACAGGTCATACCAACAGTTCCGATCCATTTACAGGCAGTGGTCGATATGTTCCTTCTAACTCAGGACTTTCAACTGCTACCCATAGATCTACAAATGATCCACTACTTAATCCTTCACGTTATGTTGCTGGTTCGCATAATAAAATGGAATTATCTTCTGAAAATGAACATAACATGTTCTTTCCTAAGAGTACTTTCCTTTTGTTTGAAAATGCACAGCTTTCTAGTATTATGAGCAAGTTGAAAGAATTGATACAAGATGACTTGATTTCTGATGATGAACTTAAAACCTTGGAAGCACTTGTGGAGCCAAATCATAACCCACAGATTAAAGAAATTGAAGTTTTATGGGCAGTTCTAGGTGGAAGTAAATCTGTATGTTTTCCTGCTATTGATCTATTTCGTTTGGTTGTTGTGCGTAAACCTGCCATTGGTGCGTATATCTGCAATAACTGGGCAAATGAGTTGCTTAAGTTATTGCTTACTCAACTATTTCCAAAGAATGAACAACCAACAACATGCAGATTGCTTGCTATCCGAGCCCTGTGCAATCTTGGTCTCTCTGATGAAGGATCAGCATTCCTGTTAGCAGGCCATGATCAAATATTGGCTGCCTTATCTTCTAGTGCTTTTATTTCATTAACTAGTGACATCAATTGTAAAACCACACAAACCGCTGTTGCAACATTTTTCATCAACTTGGCTGTGCTTGTTATGAAAAAGAACCCTGCAGCAGTTGAAGAACACTGCCAAAAAGTCCGCATGAATAGTATCCCGGCATTGTTGGTATGTTTTAAAGCACATGGACCTGTCTCCTCTGAAGCAGCATTTCGTTACATGGTAGCACTAGGTACTTTAATTGGAGTGGATACTGTAGTTCAAACAATTGCCCGCTCCTTGGATGCTTCTGCTACTGTGCAAAAACTTTCAAAAATTCACGAATCTGTTGAGAAAGTCAAGCACTGTGCTGAATACCTTTTGGCAGTTTTGTGAACAACACAGAAGATATATTTATTATAGCATAAAGTTGCCCATCATTAAAGGCTCAAGAGTTTTAGAATCTTGAGTAATCTTCTATTATGGACAAAAAATAGTTAAGTATATACATTAAACTTTGAAGTTTCTCCGTTTTGCTGTACTAAAATTGCATTAAAAAAGTACAAGTAGATTAGATTGTAGTCATGTTATGTTGCCAATGCTTTACGGTGGTTATTTTCATACCATGCATTGAAGGACGTTGCAAACCATATTGTTTCTTTGCACAAGATGATGACATTCATGATAGACCTTATCCTATCATTAATTCACTTTAAGTAATTAACATGTTTGCTGCCGGTATATGAATATATTGTACTTTTAATTCATGCATTGAGCTGCTATTTTTGTGCCACTTTGTAATCCCATAACTCACTAGTCAATTGTGCTAGAGAGCTGTTCAAACCCTCAAAAGACTCAGCAAGTCTTCTAGTTTGCAATGAAAAGAACATTTTAAGTTTTGGGTTTCAGCTTTTTATGAGTGATGTCACAAGTGGCGATAGATTTCAGGCCATTTTAACACAGGTTTCTGGGTCGTGGGTGTCCAATGCAAATGGGAAGTATTTTGCTCAAGTTTTTATTAGAAACTAGACTGAAATCCAAGTTTTTTTAACCTTTAATTGGCTTTCTAAGGTTTCTGCTTCAAAAGTTAGGGCAAAAAAACAAAATTTGGGAAATAAAACTATTTGTTAATATTACCCAGATTTAGTTTTTTTAGCCATAACTTTTGAACCAGTAACCTTACAAAGCCAATCAAAGGTTCATAAGACTCAGATTTTAGCCTAGTTTCCACTGAACCTTGGAGCCTACCCCACTTATGACGTCACCCACAAAAATCCCAATTATTTTTTTATTGCAAACTAGAAGACTCACCAAGTCTTGAGGGATTGAATAGCTCACTAACACAATCGAATGGCAAGTTATGGAGTTGCAAAGCGGAGCAAAAATGCAGGATTTACAGCTAAATCCACATGGCAGCAAAGGTGTGAACCATATCAAAGTTTGAATACAAAGAAAACCCACCGTAAAAGCTTTGAGTATCAGTTTGTAATTGAAACCTTATGCTGCTTATTGGTCTGAATTAGTCTTCATACAATTCTATGACGCTTGTACATAAGCTAATTTTGTTGAGGTTTGACTACTCCATTGGGAATGTGCAAGTTAAAATTTGTATGCAGTGCTTTGCAAAGTGTACAACTGTACTCTTTACGATCTGCTTACTGATAAGCAAACTGGTTTTGATATTTGTCACCACCGCATTTGACTGTCAGTGTGTGTTACAGTGACTGTTCTTTGTATTAAGCAGTGCTTTTGCGTATTATGTGTTGAATGTAAGGATTTGCCAAATCCTAAAATGCTACAGTTTATTATTGTAGGCAATCCATTTTTTTTGTAGTCTTTAGTATGAAATTTTACCATGATGAAACTTAACCAGTTTTTGTGGTCAAGACCTGTTTTGAAAGTTGTTACAAGGAGTATGAAAATCTCAATCAGGCAAGCTTCTGGTGTTGGTTCAGAGCGCTATGATGTCATTGTGATTGGAGGAGGGCATGCAGGGTGTGAAGCAGCCACTGCTGCTGCTAGAGTTGGTGCTTCCACTGTTCTACTGACACATAAACGTGCTACTATTGGTAAGAAATTTAATCATTTGGGTTTTCATGAAAGAATATTTTTTCGGACTTTTGTAGAAACTTTTATTTTTCAGCAAACTTCATTTTTTAAGATAATACTTGCAAGATTTTTAAAAGTCTCTGAGAAGTTCTAGACTTAAACCAACATACAACACTAAGATCTCAAAATTTCATCAATTTTGAATTCCTTGAAATGTTAGGTTTGAAGGTTGTTAATATTTGAAGATAGAAATAAGAATGATTTATTTTATCTTCCACTTTTGGTTTGTTGTTGCTGGTAACATGCTTTAATCTCAAAAGAAATGTACTAGACCTATAGTATATATCAAAAAGAATCTTTCCACAGCAATGGATCATACACTATGATATTTACTAAGTATATATTTCACCTACTGAGCAAGCATCTTTAGCTCTGCAAGCGGCATGAAGTATAAAATGGAAGAGCTAACAGCCAAGAAACTTTAAGTTGCAAGAATGCAACACCAGTTACACACTTCAAATATAGGATAAGGAAAGGCCACCATATGAACAACAGAACAAAACAAACTATCAAGTGTATAGTGATATAATAAACAAATAAATGATAGTGGAATATGATGCAGAACAGGAAAAGTGACAAACGTAATTGCAAGAATTCATCGACACAGCCACAAGGTGGGTTATTAGACAGTCGCGACTAGAGATCGACTGAAGACTTTTTTAGGGCTGATTGGCCATTGATGGACTGATATTTCCAAAATTTTTATATCTTATTTTCTGCTTGATTATCAAAACTATAATGTATTCTATGCCTTACCTTTTTTCAAAAACTTAAAAAATCAAGACTTATGAGCTTAAAAATTTCAAATTGCATCAATTTAAATATTTTGCTATGATTTTTAATTAATCTGATGATGCTTTTGTTTCAGCTGCGATGGCTGATGCGTGCTTCAGGGTTCATCTTGTCTGCTTGTTTATGAAAACGCACCTGCTTGCGTTGCTGCAAGATAACTGTCTTGACTTGGTTCATTGTGCTTTCTAGCACAAGTTGTCTGGATGCATGAGGAATACAAAAGCGTTTTTGACAACATATACTGAGGTCGATAAAATCGACTGTTTTGACCGATACCGATATATTGGTGATACCCAATTATCAGCCCGATATATCGGTCTATCTCTAGTTGTGACAGGTCTCAGCCAAAGTAGTACAAGTAAAACCATCCCAAAACCTATTACGCAGCATGATTATGTTAAAGCTATAAAACATTTGACAGCATTGAGCAACACCAAAGGTAACTACAACATGATGCAAGCGAAGCAACAAAGAGGATGTTTTCCCAGCTACTGTAGCATGTTCAGGAGATCAAAGCACAGATGGAAAACTGTGAGTCAGAGCGCAACAATGACACTCAGAGGCACATCCAGGGGGTCTGTCCGCCTGTCATGACAGGCCCCTTTGTACTGCAGGTAGGCTACTCAGCATTGAAACTGATGATAAAATATCAAACGCTGTCACTGCAGGTCTCTAAATGCAGGTGGTTTGGAAAAGGCAACAGCCTACATTTCCTTTCTTACATTGCATAGTACTATTATAAAACAACAACGGCCCTGCCTTGTCTAAATGGTGCCTGCGCAATGATATGAAACAATTACGTTTTGAACACTTTTAAAGTGATATTGCCTCGAACGCATGTGTTTCAGAATTTCCTCTTCTGGTAGTGCCAACTCCAGTGCAAGCCAAGCTGTCAGAAGCTCATACACTGCCATGCACACGCAGCTAGCTATGTTGTAATATTTTGCTTCATGGCAAGAGGACAGTGTCCAATCACGATCGTTTTGTTTTGTAGTTTCGGCCTAAATTTTATCGGCTATTTACACCTACTGGGTTACCACTAAATCAAATAAGTAATGTGGATTTGTTTAAACTTCAGCTATATTTTTACAAGGAATTTCTCAAAATGAAAGGCAGGACAACTAGCATTAGAAATTGTGGTCGCATTATCTGAACAAAATATCAGTCAAGCGTTGTATTTTGAAAATAGCTTTTTTAGAATTGAGCAGTTAACGATGTTGTTTTCTGCGCAAAATTCCCTACGTTGATTCAACTAAGTCACTTTTACATTATGATGAAAAATCATCAGAGCAATTGTAACTCAATCATTCTTTTCTGCAGTGATTTCGCATGCATATTTATAACACTGCCATCTTTGATAGACAGCGCTCCACAGATGCAGTTGTGCCACAGATGCAGTTGTGCAATGTGCAGCTGATTGTTACCTTCGATGTTATAAGTGTATGTATGTATGGATAAACAACTCTCATTGCTGTATGGCTGACATTTGGGGAATGTTCGACAAGCTAAGTATCTTTCAGCACCATGTTCCTAAGAACAAATATTGATTGTGATGTGATAAATACGCTGTGACCAAAAGCAATGATAATTTGGAAATCTTTCCTTGTGTGTTTTAACAATGAAGTCAATACCACTATCTATTCTAAATAGTTAGTTGTGCTAGGCTACTAGCCATACTAATCAAGTTTGATTGATTGGATTTTAGGTAGAGTTCGATCGATAAGCTTTTTTGGGGCCGATACCGATGCTGTTATTTTTCATTGGTAATAACCGATGCCGATATTTTGCAACACTCAAACCACAGTTGAAAGACAATACTTCAGTGTGATGAATAAGCGTATAACATGGAATTCTGCTCAAATCTGGGTCACTAAGATAGCCAAAAACCACGGATTTGTTCACAGGCAGCCATCTGCTTACCGGTCAAAACCTGAGAGCGAATGTTATGTCATAGACCAGTTTATTGTGATGATTGCGGAGTGGTCTGAACATTGCACACTACTTGATACAGTCAGATGACTACACATCATAACAGAGAATTTTTGTTAAGTAATCGTAGACGAAGTAGCAACTTGGGTTTCTGAACACTCTGTGCAAAAAATTAGAGTAGCGGCTTTTATGAGCAAATATTGCTGATATACTGTATATCGGCACAATTTTGCCGATATAATACTTCGGCAACATTGCAAAATTCATTGCTTGATTTCTAGTCTTAAGAGAAAGTGTAGTTTTACGCTGAAAAGTGATATCAAAAGCTGCCCTTTCACAACAGACCCCTTTTTTTAGGCCTGATTAAAACACTACAAAAACATGACTAAAAAAAACATGAAATACCCAAAAAATAAGACATCAAAACGCATTTTTGGGGCCCTGTGAAAAAAAAAACAATTCACCTGTTTTTTGCAAGAAACTGGACAAAAATCCGCTTCTTTTGAGCCCTTAACACTTTGAGAGCCGACATACAATATATTCATACCTAGATTTCGGCCTAAAACCAGCAGTTTTCGGTTGCCTTATCAACGCCATAGGTCCTCCACCGATTGTGCTAGAAAGCTGTTCAAGGGCTCAAACGGATCGGCCAGTCTTGTAGTCTGCACTCGAAATAAATTTTTTGGGTGGGGTTGTGAATTTTTTGTGAGTGACGTCATAAGTAAAGTAGTTTTTGGGCCATTTTGGCTAATGCTACCTGGCCTAGGGCCCAACCGCTAGACCAAAGTATTTCGCTGAAGTTTTTATTGGAAATTAGGCTTGAGTCCGAGTCTTTTGAGCCTTTGATCAACTTTCTAGCATTTCTGGTTCAAAAGTTATGATCTAAAATAAACAAATTAGTTAATTAGCTAATGAGTCAAATATATTTACTAGTTTAGATCATAACTTTTGAACCTGAAACCCCAGCAGGTCATCCAGAGTATCAAAAGGCTAGGATTGTAGCCTAGTTTCCAATAAAAGCTTTAGCGAAATACTACCATCTAACGGTTTGAGGCCTGGGCCAGGTAAAGGTGGCCTAAAAGTCCTCCACTTATGACGTCACTCAAAAAATCTGCACCCCCTACCCAAAAATTTTTTTTCACGTGCAAGCTACAAGACTTGTTGCGTCTTTTGAGCCTTTAACCGGGTCGGTAGTGTTTACCGGATCGGAGAAATTCCCGTGCAAAGCCACATGCATTTCGGTGTTTTTTTCTCGAAAATCCCTTTTTTCGGCCGGACACCAAAGTGTTAAATAATGCTCTAGTGCAATTGGTCACTGTGTTATGACTGAAAGTCAACCTAAAGCCACTATAGTGGCTCTCATGGCCCTGCCTATCACTATGCTAGGAGTAAAAGGAGTGATCCAGAGAACAGTCGCATCAAGTTGAGATAAAAGAAAACAATAAGACTCTCTTAGACATATAGCACATTGTGCAATGCGATAGCAAGGTAGTAGGACATTCCAGAGTGTACTTACAAGACGCAAAGGATTAGCATGACACTGTTGATGAGACAAAAAAGTGAATTACGGCACCCCGTGCAAAGAAACCAAGTATGTTACGTTCTGGAACATACCATGGCACTTAAATGAACCAGGTGATTAGGAACCAAGAGTAGAAAAACACCATAGTAGATTAGAATTTAAACTCGATCGCTTGATACCTGGTAAGATTATTCAGTCCAAATGGATTGAAGCTTTTGTGCAATGCATGCATTTATCTTCATACCATTCAAGCTTTTTGTATGGAGGTTGTTGCACTAACATCGCTTTGCAGTAATCGGATATGAGAGGCATAAGGTTGCTTATGTATGAGTGCTTCGTGATGAAACGCTTAATTAACACTTTCGATACCAGGTAGTTTTCCTGAACAACAGGCTGCATACCAGGCAGGTTTTGAAAGTTCACCATGTTTATGCTAGTTTCACAAAAAAACTTCCAATTGAAGTTCAAACAACAGCTTACATTTTTGAATCCACTATTTCTCTTCGTAGTTCTCATACATAAATATATGAAATTTCAAGAGAAAAAGATAACAGCCTGCATCCAAACGTTCAGAACTGTATTGGTACATAGCCTGGTATTTATCCTGTAATTAGCAAATGCATGAAGAGACGTAGGCCAACAGAAAGTGTTGAAATACCTGGGCTTTTTCTACGGATTGTTGCCAAATGTTCCAATGATCAGCCACAAAATGCTAAACTTGTTCTTTGTTTGTGGTTTACAAATCAAACATGTAGCCACATAGATTCCACAGTTTGTACTTGAAACATGTTGGGTCTTCCTGATCCTGTTGGATTGCAAGGGTAGCTTTTCTTTTTGACCATGCTATGGTATTTTCTGTGGTTGCCACACAAAAGTGGAATGTCCACAAGACTCAGAAGAACATATTTTATATGTTATTTGTTGGTCATGGGCAATTTTCTTATGGTTAGTTAAGTTATTCTTTAGTGCTGGTGTTTTTTGTGTCTTGTGATGGTCTTTGGCTCCAGTGATCTTTCTTACTGACAACTTTAGCAAATAAGAGAAACTAGAAGTCCAGACGAACAATTTGCTTTTTCCTTTTTTTCTACACGTTGTCTTTCAGTCCATCCATTTGCTTTGCTTTGCTGATGCCTTTCCCCATACTTCAGGGGAACTGAAGTTTTAAAGCTTTAAAGCACCCTGCATTACTGCAGTCATAAACAATCCTGTGCTAAAATCTTTGTCTAACCCAGCTATGTCCAACCCATATGGCTTACTGAGCCAAAACGTATGCCACTATTCTGACCAGGGCCGCACATTGAATGACATATTATTGAGGGACGCACATTGCATGGCTTACTTTGATCTTAGCAAAGAAAATTTGGCTTAAAAGTGAATATACCGAAAATGTTCAAATCCTAACTGCAATGGTAGCAGACGTGATAAAGTGGCACTGAGGACCACCTGCATCAAAATGTCAAATTCAAAATTATCAAAACAAGGACAAGTTGTCAGAATGTAGGATACTTTTATTACAGCAACAACCTAAACTGGGCAGCACAAAACCCTCATCTGGGCCGCATTGCGGCCCGTGGGTTGGACATAGCTGGTCTAACCCTTACTGTACCTGCATAATTGTGAACTTATTTACATCCTGTATTAAATTTGCATCTTCTTCACTGTCTTTAATACTGTGTCTTTACATAGTACTGTTAGTATATGTTGGTACTTCCAACTGCATTACAAAGATAAATTTCCATGTAGTTTAAAATGTCTGGGGCAGGTTTTTGATTGAATCAGACCTGCTAATGTTTCATTTGGAGGGGAACCCAAATAATCTAAAATGTCTTGACTGTCTGAGTTGTTGGTAATGATTATGATAAGATGTTCTTCTGATTTGCCAAATGTGGCATCAATGGCTTGTAGCTTTTATAACAACTGTTGTAGTTTTAATGTTGTTTGACTATTTAAGTATAAAATACCAGCAATATACAATGCAGAACTAGATGATCAGCCCTTCAGCACAAATAACTGTTACAGTCTGATTGGAAATACAAGATCATACAGGTTTAATTTGTTCGGATCATATTATTTAAAGTAATCAAGTTTTGGTGTACAAAAGTCAGTTGTCATAAATCAGCGCCCATACATAGTATACTTCTGTTTGCAGCCTTATAATTTTTATTGTAGCGGTTGTGGTCTGTTACAACATACTTTGGAAAGTGTGTATAATTTTTGGTGTCTGATTTTCTGCTTGTCACAGGTGAGATGTCATGTAATCCATCTTTTGGAGGAATAGGCAAAGGTCATCTCATGATGGAAGTGGATGCCTTGGATGGTGTATGTGGGAGGGTGTGTGACTTATCTGGCATTCAGTACCGTGTTCTGAACAGAAGTGCTGGACCAGCTGTTTGGGGACCAAGAGCCCAAATTGACAGAAATTTGTACAAGTGAGCTTGTTGGTTCCAGGTGTGACAATGTTTTGATAACAGTATGTTGCAGATAGGAAAGCATAAAAATGCAGTTACAACATAAAAATTCAGTTACAACATCTACTTTCCATTATGTTTCTGTTATTTGGTTATGAATTGCACACAAACACTTGATACAGTTGTAATTCAAGGTAGAGATGCAGCTTAGAGAATGGTTTATTTCTTTACGGTTTTGTAATTTTATGCAGTTGAGCTGTGGCAGCATAACAGTATTTGACTCTTTGACATTATTTGAAATTCAGACTCTTTGTAAAGCTGCCTGGTTGTTTTCAGGGATTTAAGTGAGTTTCTGTAGTTATGTGTTGGCCTGGTGCATTGCCAAGTTTGATGTTACATGTGTTCACACAATTACAGATTTTAGTCTCATGTTTTTTTTCTGACTGCACTGCAGATACAAATATAATGAAAAATCAACAGGAGATAGTGTATACATTTGAAAGTAAAAAATTTACTGTGCTCATCAAATATTCAGGATTTGCTGCATTAAATAAAATTAAATTTTCAATACGTAATGTCTTGTTATTTATTATTATTTGGCAGGAAATATATGCAGCATGAAATTTTCAATTATCCAAATTTAGATGTTGTAGAATGTTCTGTTGAGGATCTTCTTACAGAAGAGATCACCATCCTGGAAGAAAGGGAGTTAAACCCTGAAGCAAAATGCAGGTTATATGTATTTCAATGAGACTTTGAAACTATGTGTGGTAACGCCTGATAGTTGTAAAGCGCCTGGTGCAAAAAGCTTAATTGGTATGATTCTTGATACTATAATACAAAATTAACAACTGGATTGCAAGTTTAATGGGAAAACTTACTGGTACTGGGTGTGAAACAGCTGTTGTGTTCTTTAGAGCAGCACCTATGAAGGTCTGGTCAGATGTATTAGAAATTGATAGCCTAGCATTATGCCAGGTAAAAGATACCAGCCTATCAGAAAAGGAACCCAATATTTGAGCTTGACTGGTGCTTAGAGCCAGGCGCACGATATCGAATTAATGTTAATGAAATAATGTCTGTTGCAAATCACACATCACTTACCACTCATACAAATTCCCATGCCAGATGCCCAGGGTGTTATAACTCAAAAAGTTAAAGCTGTCCATAAAATTTCTTTTTTTGAACAGGCACACCTAATTAGTTTAAAACAGGCTAGGCTGGTGAGCATTCCATGCAATATTGCTTGCCAAACATCTCAAAGTTATTAAACTCTGATGTCATTTCAGAAATTATACAATGGATCTGTTAAGGAATCACAATGTTGGAGCAAATCTCATTATGTGCAATTTTGATATGTGCATCTTCTGGAAGAATTTCAAATTACTGCAATTTCTTGTTGCTGATGGTTGATTCAAACCAACTGCAGTGACATTAAAATCTTGTTTTGTGAAAATACATATTCAAGCACTTTCATGCAACAATCAGGTGCTTATTAACATTGCCAAGAGTGTTGGTGGCAGATATTTGTTTGAAGCAGCTTATGTTAATGACGACGTAAAAGAATAGAAAATGGCATGCAGTTGAAATTCAGATTGTTATCCTTTAGCTTTGGATTTGTTGCAGTGTAGGACAGTCGAACTGTGCTACTTCACCTTTAGTGGTGTGGGAAATGTAACAGGCTTATTACAGCAGCAGAAAGTACAGCACAGTGAGTGTGTAATTTTGCTTTGATCGAGTAAATGCAATAAATGTTCAAGAACAAATACAATCGATCTAGAATGCTACGTTTCACATACAAGATACACTTGCATAAGTATAATGAATGAAAATCAATGTCTTTTATTGTCAGTCCATTTCATTTGTCAAAGTTGTAGGAAAGGAATTGATAAGGTTGTGAAGCCAGTTGAAGAGTTATGTCATGGGGTTGAAAATGTAAAAGGGTTCTGTTATTTGGGGATTAGGTAGATGCCGTTTGGGGATGTGGGGCAGCAGTGACAGCAAGGGCAAGAGTTTGGATGGATGAAATTTAGAGAATGTGGTGAGTTGCAAAGTGGGGGAAGCTTTCCACTGAAGGTAGAGGAAAACATTTTCCAAAGTGTTGTATGGAAGTGAAATGTGATGTTTGAGAGAAAATGAAATAGCGATTTTGAGAAGAACTGAGAGAAGTATCGTGAGAGCGATGTGTGGAGTCAACCTGATGGACCGGATGAGCACAGAGGAACTGATGGGTATGTTGGATTTACAAGATACAGTGGATAAGCAGGCATGAGCAATTGGGGTATGATGGTATGGGCATGTTTTGAGAAATATGACGATCAAGTTCTGAAAAGGGCGTTGGACTTCAAAATAAACAGATGACGAGGAAGAGGACGACCAAGAAAAACATGGAGAACGCAGGTAGAAGAGGAAATTGGAAACTTGGTCTGAGTTAAGTGAATGCTTTGAATCGGATAAGGTGGAAAAAAAGACTGGAATCAATCGGAAGGTCATTTGGTTAATTCGGCGACCTCGGTACCGAAGATAATACCGAATTTAAAACGTGGGCGACTGCTCTGTCCAGGCTGGCCATGAACTTACTTAAATGTAAGCGCCTTGGATATTACGTGTCACATTTGTGAAGCTGGTAGACGTTAGTAGGGCACCTAAAACTGCTGAACTGTTGCATTGCGGCATGCCTTGTGCTCTTTCTGTACCTCATTTGCTTGGACGTGGAGCTGTCTGTGCTGGATTAGTTTGCTCATTGATTTACTTCCAAATTTTTCTGAGTTGTTTATTTGAAACATGTCAAGTAATCATGGGACCTGATGGTGCAAGGGTGTCCCAAAAATTGTCATTATTATGCAATCTATTAATTGACCAATTTTATTTCAGTTACCTCAAATTTTAACAGCATGTGCAAAAACAACCTAAGATCCTATATTTTGTGTTTCATGGATTTATATTTTTAGGTATAGAAATGGGGTTCACTTCAATAGTAAAGTTGTTTTGTGTTTTAGAGTATGCTTTCAAACACAATCGAGCAAGACTGTACAGTGTGAATTTGTAAGAGGATTACCTGAAAAAGCACGAAGCGCAGTACAGATTTGTGAGATACAACACAGAAAAGGGAATGTTATTTGTGCGTGGTCCAGGGATCTGGATGACCACCAGGTGTGTAACCAGCTAGGGACACCAGGGGTGCAAGTAGTTTGCTGAGGGGGCCCAAATTTTTTGAACGATGTCCAACACATTTTTCCAGGGGTGCGAAAAATTTTGTGCTACAGGCCTGATGACCACTAGTATTAGAAGAGATAGTCGATTAAAGTTCCGCAAGAAATTTTGGGTTAGTCTCAGAAAGTGCGTAAGATGAGCAAGCCTGGAAGCGCAGATTCCAGTGAATTTTTTAATAAAATCCACGTATATCTAATTCTTATTAGCAAATCTTGTTGTACTACACATTAAGCTTGTTTCATTTCATACGCCTAGACTTTGTAATGAGATATATACACAATAACTTATTTTTTGGAATACACTCCAACACTATTTTTATGAGGTTCATGCAAAAGCACATTTGAAACCAACAACGTTAAGTTACTTTGTGAAGCCATCGCTTTGTTGAAAAGAAGCTCATCTGCACGCCGTTTGCTTGGTGTCTTTTTACATCTGTATCCCATTTCTATCACTACTGTTCTGTTTTTTCTTTTTTGTCAGATGCGTGGGTGTTGTTCTGGCTGATGGCAGCACCATTCACGGGAAGAGTGTGGTGCTAACAGCGGGGACGTTTCTCCGGGGACGCATATGTGTGGGATTGGATGAGACTCCTGCTGGCAGAGTTGGTGATAAGCCGGCCACAGGGTTGGCAAAAACCATAGAACAGTTGGGTTTCTCCATGGGTAGACTGAAAACTGGTTCACCTCCACGGATCTACTATAAAAGTGCCTGGTTAGTGCTTTATTTTACTCTGTTTCGAAAATACCACGGAAAAACCAATACTTTGCTAAAGCTCAGCTTGCGCTAACACGTAAAAAATCTTTGAAAACGCACCGACGTTTTCAAAATTGGTGAGAAGAGCTACGTATTATTTAAATTCCTTCAACAAAGAACAGTAAAGAAGTTGGAAATCTTGTGTAAGAAACAATAACGCAGCAACCTATGATCTTCGGTAAAAATGAAAACTTTTAAACGTCCAATATGATTTTGTTCGAAGCATTGGCTGTTGTGTGTTATTGTTTCTGCGAAAGAGAGTTGTGCGTTACTATGCACGAAATAACGCGGTCCGAATCATTTTGGAGAATCAAACGGCTTGGACTTCGTTTTGCTGTAACACAAGCATGAAAACCCGGAGAATTGTTGCTGCGAACTGGGGAAGTCCCCTGATGTGGAAGAAACGTCGTTCGAAGCAAGCTGAATGAATCTGTCGAATACCATCAACCGTCTCATATGTTCTCATACCTCAAAACGGAAGCCGTTTGAAAAACGGAAAGAACGTGAAGATGTTGTGATTGCCGATAAAGGAGACGTCACTTGTCATGGAATGGTACCTTTGCGTTTGCAAGATTACCATCATGGTTCAGAACACCGAGCCGTTTGTTATTTGCAACCAAGCCCCTAGCCAAGACAGAAGAATAGTTGAACAGCTTATTTCCTGGCAGTTGAAAGAAAGTAAGGTACCCGACGAATCGTTCAGTGCGATACCTAGCTCGGATTCCGCAGTTCCAAGAATTTCCAGACTAACTATAATTTAATAACAAAAGAATGCCGCTTCGTCCTGTGTAATCTTTCATTCATTCATTCATTCATTGGCTCGCAGTTTTATGTGATCTGATGTGCTCATCGTTAATGGGTGTTTAGCTTCATGCGCGGTGCTGCCATTGACTTGCCACCAATGCAACGTTCATTGTGAAAGCAGCCGCCTGTCTCATGCCATTGAGCGACCACAGATGGGCACCAGCAGACCACTTGTGACGCCCCATCTAGGGGTGAAAAGCAATTGTAATCTTCGGAGTAAAAAAAACATTTTAGTTTAAAAAAACGGATTAAAAAAACCAGCGCTTTTTTTGTTGTTCAGTTAGTTCGTGGTCTACGAGTTTTATTTTCGATGAAGCATGGGTTTCTCACTGACTTTATGCCGCATGCGGCGCATGTATTTCTGTACACTCGTGGTTGGAGATACAATATATAAGAAATCCGAACTTCCTATTGCCGCTCTTGTTCAGACGAAGATAGTTGTTGTTTTTAGCTATTTAAAGTTTGGCTCATTTTCACATTTTTTCGACTTGGCAACAGGTGCCCTTGACAATGTGGGTCGGTGTTTTACTGGTTTGATTCGTAGGTTTGTAGTGTTTTTTAATTATTAGTTTCTCTGAACCTTAGCAAGATGTATTTTTTGTTTTTTACCATAGCAATGTGAAGATGCACCAGCCATGCGCCGAGGCAGTGAGTTTTTTGACCAAATCTAACTGCAAGATGCACTGGCACGGCTTTGTATATGTACCGTTTTCTGTTCATGTTGATCGTGTTGTGTAGATCAAGTTTCGCTAAATGATCACAAATGATTCAACGTTTGCAACAATTTTTTTTCAAACAATTTTATGGTCGGTTGACAAGGCATTTCGTGTTGCGTTAAGATAGAACGTTTTAAAACCCCAACGGCAAGATAGTTTTTGTCAAGTAGACCAGTTCATAATCCAATTAATTTTCCTTCATTTAAATCAGCTTCAAACAGCAAGTCTGAATGGCTATAATTTAAAGCTGCTCGATGCTCCGTTTAAACGTATGTGCATGGGCGTCGGGGGGGCGCAAGCCCCCTGGATTTAAAAATTTGACATTATCCCATCAACTTTTTAACAAAAAAGATTGTTTTCTTAATTTCGAGGGGTTAAAATAAACTTTTGCCACTTTTGAGCCCTTCTGCAAAAATCTTTTTGGCTACTTTTGGAAAATCCAATAATGGCCCCTCCCTGGAAAAAATATTTCCGACGCTCATGCGTGTGTGACTTATCAAGATTCCGAATCACGTATGATACGACTTTGTGAGTAAAAACAATTGGTTAGTTCCGCGTCTATGCAACGAAGAATTTCCCCCTGATTTATTCGACCTGTTTGCTGATATTTTATTGAGATTCAACGTGTTTTGATGCAAAACCAACGCGCTTTAAAGTTCAATATGATTGGAACGGGCGATAAGGCGAGCTGAGCTTCCGCTTGTACAGACACTAGAACTGTAATGCGATTGTTGCTAACTGTTTCAAATAATTTTAATCTTTCTGTTATGAAACGAAGTGCACTTTATCCTTTTACTTCTACGTTCAACATAGAATCGCAGTCAGTAAGCATATTGGAAAATGATTGCATCGCTGATCGTTCGTGCTCATGTTTTTTTTCCAGTTTTGCGAATGCAAACCCTTTCTATGGGGACGATCCACCATTACCGTTTTCGTATGAAACCGAGAAAGTGTGGATAGAACCAGAACGCCAAATAATATGCTATACTACATTCACCAAACCCGAACTCAAAAAGATTATAATGGGTGAGTTAATTGCGATTTGAGATTCAAAATCTCGATATGACTCCATGATATATTTTACAGAAGCTATGTACTGTGATTACGTAAGTGTATCAAGAGCCAACGTAGGAATTTTGCCGGACTCTTTTGTTGCGACTTTCACGAACTACTCCTAATGCGTATTTTATAAGCGTTTGCTATGAGTACTTCGGGGTGGACTCTTTCCTCGCACTCTGATGTGATCATTTGCACGAGTCACCTTGATTAATAATTATTGGTGTGGGTACGATTTCGTCATCGCAATTTTCTGAATGTTTGGTGGTGAATTTTTGTTCTTCTCCACGCTAAATTCTCAGGTCAATCTGTTATACAAAGATGGCGAAATCGGCATTTCAAAGCTCAATTTTTCAAGCTGGGCGACCAACACTTGGTTTCCACCTTAGTCCTGGCAGAACTTGTGTCGTGTTTTCTGATCAGATTACATAAACAACGTGCTGCAGATACGTTGCATTTAAACAAACATGTGGCGGAAGAAGTTCGAGGACCAAGGTACTGCCCTTCCATCGAATCAAAAGTATTGAAGTTTGAACAGGACAAGCACATGTGCTGGCTGGAACCAGAGGGCCTCGAACCGGAAGTGATTTATTTGCAGGTTCGTTAGGTTTATTGATGTAAACACGAAGTAGTTGTATTCTAGTAAGCGTAAAGCGACACGCGAGAGTATTGTGATGGCTTTGTTGTTGGACTGCGGGCGCTCGTTGCTGCGTCAAATTGTGTAATAAGCTCGTGGCCTTGTCTATATACGAAGTTTTAAACAGTTGGTCATCCCACTGGCAGAATCAGCAGGTTATAAAATCTCTTACCCTCATCGCATGAAATGGTGTAGCTGGGAAACATAGTCGACTGGTTTAAGTTTTGATGTGATTGAACATGAGGGAAGTGATTTTGTCTAAAGTGTTTTGCAATCGCCAACAAACATTGCGTACAGCCGTACACTATGATGAATTAAGATTCACTCCTAAATTTCCTTTACAAGCGATGTATCTACAAAGAAAAGTATCGAGCCTAAGAGCCACATCATATGTCAATAAAATATATTCAATGCAACTGGCCGCTTTCTGTGTATAGAAGCATTGACATGCCTAGGCTACCTGTGTGTGAGCAGATTCGATTGGGCGTTTCCTGTATGGCTTTCTGTTATGCAGGGATTCAGTTGCACCATGCCAGTGGAGTACCAAGAGCAAGCTGTACGTCTTGTGGATGGTTTGGAGAAGGCCGAGATCGCCCGTCCTGGCTACGGCGTCGAGTACGATTACATGGATCCGCGACAGGTCTCGCAAACCTTGCAGACGTACAAAGTTCTTGGCTTGTACTTCGCCGGTCAGATCAACGGCACGACTGGTTATGAAGAGGCGGCAGCGCAAGGCTTGATCGCCGGTGTAAACGCGGCTCGCCGAGCGAAAGGCTTGACAGACTTCACGGTTAAACGCAGCGAAGGTTACATCGGGGTCCTGATCGACGACCTGACCACGCTCGGTACAAACGAACCTTACCGAATGTTCACGAGCAGAGCCGAATTTCGCCTTTCGATGCGTCCGGACAATGCCGACGCGCGCCTCACCTTGCGCGGTTTTCATGACGCTGGCTGCGTCAGCGTGACGCGGATGCAGAACGCGAAGCGTCGTCTGGATAAACTCAATCACGCCGTGCAATATTTAAACGACATCAGGAAAAGCACGGACCACTGGAGCGCCATTTCGGGCTCAGTGCCAAGCGTGGTTTCGAAAGGGGTGTCGGGTCTTAAGTTTCTCGCGCACTTGAGAGAACCCGAACAGAAAAAGAAGTTCCTCAGTCATTTTACCGAGTTCAAAGACTTCGACGCGAAATTGCAGCAGCGAGTGTGCACCGAAGCGCTCTACTCTGCTCTGGCGTTGGTTCAAGAGCAAGAAATACGCGCGTTACGGAAAGAGGAAAATCTCCTCATACCGAATTGTTTTGATTACGCCAAGCTTAATGTTAAACTCGAAATACGCGAAAAGTTGGCCAAAGCGCGACCGCAAAACATTGCAGCCGCCACCAGGATTCAAGGCGTCACGCCATCGGCTCTTCTTGTTTTGATACATCGTTTGAAGTCCGATTACGGCCAAAATCCTGTCGATATCGTTTCATGACGTTTCCTTGATGTATGAAGTCCGTAACTCGTCTTTTTAGGCAATGCGTCTGCGACCATCATCACTTTCGCGCATCATAGCTTAAGCTAAATGGCGTTTCGACAAGAACTACTTTTCTTTTCACAGTTGTGATGTTGTCCAACTTCTATTATGTTTGGCATTGATCCTTGTTTGGAAAATGCGTAAATGGAACTACGCAATAAAAGTTGGCCAAATTCGCAATTAGAGTGATGATTTTTGTACTGAACACGAGCTCTTCGTTCAAAATAGGCGAAGTTCAGTGTTTGTGTTTAGGAAATTTCAGCGCTGACAGCATATATATTAATGACGGTTCCGTTATATAACAGACCACGTCTGTTGGTCTGAAAAGTTTCATTCTCACATTCACAATTTGGTAACACAACTCACCAAATCATGTGGAATGTTTTTCAAATTAAAACACTATGCCAACATTTCAGTGCTCAAATCTGTTTACTTTGCTGTTTTCATTTCTATTTAATTAACTCAATACATAACCGGAAGACCCAGTAAAACTACTCTCTCTAATTTGGTTGCAGAATAAACCTGTAAGAACCCTTTAATATGACAAAGCTAAAACAACTGTATTCCCAGCACAGAGTTTTAAATATTCCAGACTTATTTCAATTGTCAGTGGCCAAATTCATATACAGCACTCATTTGATAATGGTGAACTACTTTTCTGACATTACATCAATCCACAAATATCAAACAAGGAATGCTCTTTTGCAAAGTATCATTTTCCCAGAATAAAAACGTCACTTGCTGAGCTTTGTTTGAAGTTTATTGGTCCCAATATTTGGTATGATACTTCCGAAAATATGAAATCTGTCTCGCTTTATTAATTTGGAAAAATACAAAAACGTACTGCCATTTTGCCAATATTCCTGTTGCTTTTCATTTCACATGCTTGTCACTTTTCTGTAATATTGCGTTTACGCCACTCCTTTCCCTCATATCTTTTAACTCTCCGGTTGCTCATCCCACCCCATGTACCGTCTTAGTTGACATTGATTCGATGAATTTTGTTACTTTCCTTTTATGACATGTGAAACGTCTTCTTAGCCCTCTTCTTTAATAAAAGATTATTTGTGCTAGCAATAGGATTGGCGTCGGAAGGGGGGTGCAGGGGGCTTTGGTAAAAAATGTTTTTGTTATAGTTCCGAGTTGGCAACATGAAATGCAGTGTTTTTGTATTCTAATCAGCATGTATTTAAATTCTGCTCTTTGATTTTATTGCTGCATTTGTGTTATTCCGTGATTTGAGTCACAGAAATGCATGAACAAACGATTACCAGTTTCTCCCCATTTGAAACTTAGCGCGCTTAATGCGAACCAGCTCTCGATGATCAGATGACTTGGTGATCTCATAAAACAAGCATGACGTGATTCCAGTTGGTAATGTCATTTTTCGAACTGCCCAATAATTCAGTTGTATTCCTTTGTTAACGATTGTTACGTGGCTGTTTTGTGAAATGAAACATACTGATAGATGCGACGCGACCGATGACCAAAAACAGTTGCAGTAGGCACAACATATCAATCAAAAAGATTATCTGCGCATTTCAGGACTTCTTAGACGGGACATAACATCGCTGTATTTCATGCTAAATATTCTTCACAAACACCATCGTTTTCTGGTGTTTAGATAGACCTCATAGAGATGCAAGTTTACTCGCAAGTAGGTAAGTTCACCAGTGGACATAAGTGGCGACGTGGTGTAGAAGGTGGTTACAAATACGTACGCGAAGGCTTTCAGTGTGGTACGTGGATAGGCCTACTTTCTGTTTCTCTTCACAAAAAATATATAGGGTGTTCCAAAAAGCGCCCTATTTTGTTTTTGATCTCTTTTTTACTCAAATGAAAATTTTTTCACCAAACAACAGAATAATGGGAAATCATGTCCTCCAATTGTGGTTGACGTTGAAACAGTTTTAGTGTCCTGTCCTTTTAATTGTTGGTAACATGTTCTATCCAGTATCCAGGCACCTGTCTTGCGAGTAACTACTCCAACACGATCGTTAAAATTGTCAAAGACTCGTCCAAACATGTTGGCACCTATGGCTCTGATCTCCCGTATTGTGTTGTCCTTCAATGCTGCCAGAGTCTGGGGATTGTTATAGATCCTTTCCTTGAGGTACCCCCAGAGAAAGTAGTCAGGTGGGTTAAGACAGGTGAGTAGGGTGGCCAAGGGAAGTCAGTGCGCCGTAAAATGAGTCTATCACCAGGCGGGAAATACCGGCGGAGGAATTCCAAAGATCTGCCGGAACAGTGGGGTGGTGCACCATCTTATTGGTAGATAACGGAGTAGATATCTACTCCCCTTTTCCTTCTCGGTGTGAGAATGAACATGGTCCGCATGAGTGCAAAGTAACAGTCAGTGTTAACTGTTACCCGATTCTCACTTTCGTCCTCAAAGAAGTATGGCCCGATGATTCCATTTCTACCTACGGCACACCGCAGTCACTTTCTCCTGGCTAAGTGGGCGATGGGTATGCTCGTGAACCTGAGAGCAAACCCGTATTGTGCTTATTGATGGGTAGGCAATGTTCACAAGAGTACGGAAGTCTCTACCTTTGTCTCAGAGCCACCGATTTTGCGGCAAAGTATGCCCCTACAATTTGGAACAACCTGCATATTCACAGCTAGTTTTTGTGTATCGGGTTCTGATAAGTTCCTGAATTTCTGTGTACGTCCCCTATTGGCCATTATAATTCTCACAGGCATTTTGTTCATCGCATGCGTCAGTTTTGATTTTCGAAACTTTTGATCGAATGATACAGGGTGTCCATAAAGTCCTGCACACATTAAAAATTTTTATATCGCAAAAACCACATAAGGTAGAAACTTTACATTTTCGACAGTGAATTATACTACCATAAAGTTGTTCGTTATTTTTTACAGGTTATTTTATTGTTAAGATAAGCAAGAATAAGTCATTTTTAATAAAGGCGTAAGTTTGCAACAAAGTATGAAACATG
>JGI24158J21664_10001756_pt1 | contig 25088 bp, 11 predicted proteins | sample Ectturendosymbi3_FD_21664 | JGI IMG/M metagenome (IMG submission 21664) | reverse complement strand
TGATTAGCATACTCTGGGGTGCCCTGTGAAAGGCGGAGCTCCGTAAACATCGGAGGTTGGTTGTGGAGGTTTGATAATCATGTAACCGGAGTTGCTAAAACTGATATTTTGCATTGAGCAATGAGAAATAAATGGTGGTGAAAATAATTTTACTGCAATAGGTGATATTACACTATGGTAAAACAGAAGTATATTCTGAAGTTTGATCATTTTTGGTTATCTGAGTTTAACAACGGTTTGGGGACAAAAAATAGGTTTCAACCATTGTGAATATATAAAATTTTCAAACATCGCAAACATCCATTCATTACATGTTTGGGGAAGCGCATATTTATTTGCAATAACGAATTATTTTTACTTTGCTTTTTTCCGTTTATTCCTTTTGCAAAGCAACTTTTTTCTACTCGGGTTACGTCATCAAACCTCCGCAACCAAGCTCTGCTATTTATGGAGTTCGGCCTTTTACACTTACAGGTCATTATACTCTGGGGAGAAAGTTAATGAAATTTGGTTGGGGTAAGAACAACATATGATTCTATTTCGTGGTTTCAAGTTTTCGGAGTGTAAACAGGAGTCAGAGTGTAAATGTTTATTAGCCCTGGAAGCAGGAGCTGCAGTCACTTTTTGGAACAGGTCAGGAGTCAAAAAATAACTCCAATCATTAGATGCATCAGACTTGATCCAAAGATGTGTTGAAGCATCTCAAGTATCAGAATCATTTAAGTGTGAAAACAAGTGCTGCTATGTAATTTGTGTGAAAGTTCGAAAGTTATCGGAGAAGTGATCTACTAAGTCTTACTTGTTTGAAGACCAAATAGCATCAGTGCTGATACACTGTGACTTCGATAAAGGCAGGGATATCAAGAAATTCCTAGAAACAGGGATATCTGGATAAGGNTCAAGGAAAGGTACATGTCATTCNTTTGATAATAAAACATAGAAAAAATGAAATAGACATTTTCTAAAGTTGAGTAAGATAGTTTTGCTTTACACTTCAAGGCATCNGCAGATTAGAATATTTGGTGCTGATGAATGTGATCATAACCAGTACTACTAAGTACTAGTGACAAGGGCAATTATACTTCAATCTCACAAATCGTTCTTACTTTGGAAAAGTGCTGACGTCACTTTGGTTGGATTGTGACCACAAATTCTACATCATAACATGATATGCTGTATGTGCAATTCTTTGCTTATTAACTGTTCACATCAGTTCTATCACAAAATAATCAGATGTGTCACATAAGGTGTATTTTCTGTAGGTTGTCACTCTCCTAAAAGAATCAAGCCTTGATACCTTCAAAAACTAAAATTCTGCTGTAATTGCTTACTACTTTATTTCATATTCTAATCCAGGTGTTTCTAACCTGGGGTACATTTTCCTATCTGAAGGGGTACATTTAAGGTTAACAGTAGAAGAGAAAATATATGTATATTACTTATTTTCAAATATTTATACATCTGCCAGTGAATATTATTTTCTAAAATCAATACATGCTTATTGCTAAATACATTAACTTTGAGACATAAAAACAGAGTCTATCTTTATAGTTCTAAAAATGTAAAAGGTCTATTTAAATTCCTGTAGATACCCTATTTTGTTATTTTATTCAGCCTTTTGTCATAAAAAATTTTAGAGGCACATGGGTACATGCTCATCTGTCAAAATGCTGAAGGGTTGCATGATTAGAGAAAGGTTGGAAAAAGCCTTGGTCTATGCCAGTGGTTCTTAACCTGGGATAAATTACCCCTGGGGATTAATTTCATCTTCCAAGGGGTAAATTTACTGAACCATAGACTGCAGCCAATGTAAATTGTGATAATCATATTAAATTGTAGGAATTTGTTAATTTCGTATTTTCAATAAATTAGCAGATTTACCACCATTGAGTGTATTGGAAGTAAATCTGGTAATCTTGTTTGATAAAAGGATAAAATATGTAAAAAAAGTTAAGAACCAAGGACGGATTTAGGAAGCGCGGGGCTTAGGCCAGCTTAGTTTTTGGGACCCCACGCAATTGTGACATTTGGCCATTGTCTGAAAAGTGTAAAAGCATGCCCTTCTTATGTGTAGTGCGTCCCTTCAAAAAATCTATCTTTTGTGGTTCCGACTTTGGTTCTACAATTGCCTTAGATCTTCAACAGAAATGAAAGCCTTTCCTACATTCTTCTCAAGAACAAATGGCATTGTGATCTTTTCTTGGAATTTATGGCTCTTTCGTGTAGTTCAGAAGTTCTCTTAGTTAAGTTGTTATGATTTCTAACGTTTTTTTTGTCAGTTTGTTTTTCGGATGTATACATTTCCATGCCAGACCGTGTTGCCGGTGTGGAAAATATCATCTAGCTGTCGATCTGATTACCTGTACGTAAACTTTTTTATAGTAACAGTAACCACATATTTCACGAACCAAACAAGCACAATCCATTAAGTGGACACAGGGCTTATTTATGGCGTTTTGAAGTTTTCATATTCTAAGCAATACAAAATTATTGATTCAATCCTGCATGTCAGAGTCTATGCCATAGTCAGAGGCAAATTTTCATTTTTGGGACCCCAGGCTACTTTAAATTGGGGACCCTTCTGGAAGTTATGTCATAAAAATTAGCACTACACGTGCTTGTTACATTCTCTGAAAAAGTTGTTCCAATTCAACGTAAATTGTGAAGTTATGCCTCTGCGCAGTTTCGCAAATTTTTAGTTGACATTCAGTCATCATAGGAAAGAGTTGTGCAGGGCTCCCAAAAACACGGGGCCCTAGGCCATGGCCTATGCGTTAATCCGTCACTGTTAAGAACCACTGGTCTAGGCCATGGCCAACGCCTATGTTGAAAAACACAATTCAACAACAGCTGCATACAAAGGTTGCCACGTTTTTTTGCTGACGTTGGTTGCCACGCATTGGTCACCAGGTTGTCACGTGAAATTGATTTAAACTTCACTTTTAGCTGAACTTCTACTTGCAGCGACAAGCATTTTTCCTCGGTGACTTGCTTGGAAGCAATGCCCGCATCACATAAGTTGGCTTTTTCCAATGAATTTGCAGTTGTCTCATGTTTCCATCGTTGTGTTCAATGCATTCTTCAAAAACCTTTCATAATCAAGATATTTTACGGATGAAGAACAGTACAAGCTTCATTTCATACACACACGAACGCAGCAACAAGTTAACTGCAGTTGTTGGCTTTAGCCACATGTTCTCTACTTTCTTGTCATTGGCATTAGTTTTATCGTGATTTACAAACTTTGCGAGAATTGACCAACTCACCAGTAGGTTTGTTACCCTTTCATTTTTGGGTGAAAAACAGAAAATAAAAGCAAAATGCATGATAAAACATGTTGAATTTATTGATGAAAAGAACACACATAAATAAAACATGAACCGAGACTTGCAGAATTTGCAATACGGGTGCAGAGATTTTTATGAAATGTCTTCTCACCTCGCCCTGATCTTGGGCTTTGAATTATGCAGCATTTTTGCAGCTACTCAGATGTTCCTATAAAAACATGCAACGTTTGATGATGTTTTACAAAATTTTCAAAAGTTCCACCTTACATCACATTGAGAAAAGCTTGATAAAAATGTCAGCTTTTGATAGTAGAGTCAGACCTCGTTTGTCCAAACTCTGATTAACTGGAACCTCTGCTATCTGACACAACTGCTGGGAATGGACTTGTCCCAATGCATTTTACCCCTTTAATCCAGAAATCTTGCTGTCTGACTCCAACACAGAAATTTAAAAATGGATATGCGTGTGAAATTCAATTTTCTATGCACAATGCATGTAACAGTGGCAGAACGTGCAGGATGCAGTTAGGTCTCTTGTACAGTTCTTTTTCGTCTTTAATCTCATTCTGAATGGATACTAGCTTAGTAGCTTACGCATATAGATCTGCTAATAAACAAAAAAACTATGAGTGTTTCATTTAGTCATGTTCCACATGCAGTCTACATATTTGCTTAAGTTGACAGTTGGTGTAAGTCTACAGTTTTTTTCTGTTCCCCTTTTAGCATCCACTTGAGGCGACTTTGTACTGCACATCGTCACCTGTTTATGTTGTTAACATTTGTTGTGAAAAGAATTTCGCTCTATATACTTTCGATTCCAATTATCATGATACCTCACTGAACCAACATTGTTTGGCGAAAAAAAGTAGTCTGGATAAACAAGGTCTGACAATAGTAGGATGAACTGACTATTGCTGCATAAGTCGTGTTTGGATGTGTGTGTGTTCTATTTGTATGTCTATGTACTATCATTTTATTTCCTTTCAGGTATGTCAAGGATATGCTCAAGTTGTAGCAAAATATTTTGTACAAAGATCAGGTTCAAATCCTCTTAATTCTGAAATTTAGTGCAAACTTAAGTTGCTGCATGAATTTGTTGGGCATGGCTATATCCCAAGAAAAAGAAAAGCTTTTCAGAGTTTTAGACTCCATCTGTATAGTGATCACCAAGTGGAAAGATAAAGACACATGTTCCATTGCTGAAAATGTTTCATCTATAACATGCCTATTGACAGATTGCTGTATATCAGCAGCTTCATTGTCAGAAAGACAGAAATCATGTTTTGTTCATAATTCAAAAGTGTTTTGTTTGTCTTCAGTATTTGTGCAAGGCTGCATCCTGTTTATGGAACATGTGGTTCAAGAATGGAATAAATGTTCCACTGTAGAATTCAATAATTTCTTACCTGTTGCTCAAGTAAAACAATTTTCAGTTTTGGTATTTTTTATCATTAAATTTGGGTTGTGTAGACATCTTGAATTTCCTGCTGTGATCTGTGCTGTTGATGTTGTGCACTCAAAGCCACCATGCAGCATTCCAGATTTAATGATGACATGCAGAACGATTTTTAAATGCTGCAATAACCCAGCAGTGAAGAGCATATTCATTGGCAAGCATCTGTGTGACATTCTGGGAAGTTTAATTCAGCTTGCCTACTCCCGTAATTGTCGTCAATTACTTAGCAAAGATGAAAGAAAACTGTGTCTTTCTTGGTTAACTCAAGTTGTCACACAGTGGACATTGTTATCAGTTGTTGCTAGGAATCTGATCATATTGCAAGGATCTAGTGCACGCCCTTCACCACCCTGGCTGTCTAAAGCTTGTGGAATGCTTTTATCAAAGTCTTTATTACTAAATGGTGGGGTTTCAGCAGTTATATTGGCTTGCACACAAACTTTAAATGAAGAAGTGAGTGACTGGAAAAAGGCTGACATTATTTCAAACATTGTTTCTGTTCCGCCTTCTTCAGTGTCCAATGTTGAAAGTTACATTAAAAACATTTCCGCTCAGTTCTTGTCTCTTATACAAAACTCTGTAAATAAACCAGGTCTGCAGCTTTTTGAGCATATTTTAGTGTGCAGCATATTAGCTTTGTACAAAAAACATCCGTGTTTAGTTCAAAGACATTTTTTCTCCCAACTTTTGTCTCCATTAGATCTGTGCTGTGCTGGTACAGATGAGATTGCTAGTGACTCACCAGTTCACATAGCAACGAGCATTGAAGCTTTGCATAAACTTGCCATTCCATTCCAGCATCCTTGCAAAGACTTTTTTGTCAGTGGTGTTGTAATTCCATTGCTGAAGGTTGTCTTTGAAGTTTACTGCTATACACAAAACACAGTCAGCCATTTGCAAGCTTTGGCCAAAGATATTATTGTTAAATCTTTCACTTGCTCCAGACTTGATGTTGGTTGCAGCATTCTTCTGTGTATTAGTAATGTTGGTATTGTTGATAAAGTGAAGCACATTAAAAATACTAAACCAGGCCTTGTTTTCCAGTTGAATGGAGATGGCATAGTGGAAGCTTCACAAAACAGCAACCAAAATACATCTGAAGCAATTATTGCTTTTCAAGATAAATGTGTTCAAGGTACTGTACAAATTTTGAAAGAAACTAAAAATGCACAACTTCTAGTTCAGTTCTTTCTTTCACTACTAAAATATTTGGGTCGAAAAAGCAGCTGCACTGTAGAAAACAAAAGTTATACAAGTCTTTCAACTCCAGATGAGCAAACTGCAATGTTCCTTAATGATGGTGAAAGTGAACTTATTGCTTATGCTCTTTTGCAAGCCATTTTGGAATTTTGTGACCCTGCAGAGCTGTTTATTGAAGTTAACCAGATATGCCACTTTGTCAAAACCATATTAGAAAGGTTTGTTGATGGCATGTTAAATGAAACAAGCCACCAAACTTTGCGATTTTGTTGTGCTGCACTTGGTTTATGTTTGTTGAATGAAGGCAATGCAAATAATACCCCAATGGCAGAGCTAGTTCCCTTATTGCAGACTGTCTCTAAGTTGGATTCACTTGACTCATTTGAAAAAGGTATGCTGTCTGATGTTGCTGTAGCTATAGCAACCCATGGAACAACACCTTTGGATTTCAGCCTATTTTCAAGTGCTTTTCATCAAAATGCAGAAGGTTTCAATGAGCAAAAAAGTGATTCAGGTGTAACTGCTGATAACAAGACATCAGTAGTGCATGATGGGCAAGCAGGCAAATCAGCTGATTCACATACAAGGTGTCACACATCTGCCTCTGGTTGCAGACCATTGATTGAGGAACTTTCAGCAGATGGTGTTAAGCTGGAAGGAGTTGGTGACTCTGGTGGTAAAGCTAAAGTAGAAGTTATTTCAGAACCTGATCACAGCTCAACTGTGGAATCACTCATGGATGATATGTACGATACTAGCCCCCCTAACAGGGCTGCAGCCTGCCGCTATTTGACAGAGCTTATCAAAGCAAGGGATCCTAAGACTCTTGCTAAAAGTAGGAAACTTTACCATGCATTTCTTGAATGCTTAGCCAAGGAGCAAGAGTCATTTGTGTATTTATCTCTTGTTCAGGGACTTGCTGAGATTGTAAGTAGTGAAATTTTGCATCAAAGTGATGTTGATTCATTGATCGGACATTTATTAATGGATTATGAGAAATATTTGCATTCAGTTTATGATGACAATGATATCAAAAAAACAATTAAACTTGGTGAAGTTATTGTGAGGTTTACACAGAAGCTTGGAGATCTTGCACCCTACTATGGTCCAAAATTAATAGGACTTTTTCTTCATGGGGCATCTGACAAACATCCACTTATCAGAGCAAGCTGCATTTCAAATTTGTCTGAACTATGCTCTCTCATGCAAAAGTACATACCAACTTTACAGCATGAGTTATCACATTGCCTTTGTTCAGTTGCCACTACAGACTCTGATGTTGTTGCTCGCCAGGCAGCAACTCATGCTTTGAAGTGCTTCGTTTTGTCATTTGGAAAAAATATATTGCAATTATTTTCAGAATCTATCAAGGACATTTATAAAGTGTTGAAACTGGTGTATGATAAAGATACTGATGGCAAAGTAAAACTTCATGCACAGCTTGCATTGGAGCAACTAGATGTTGTAATGCGGGATGTACTCTTTAATGAACCTTTGCATCGCAGCAGATATCCTGAGAAATCAATTGTTGTTTTACCTAATACCTAACTAAACTTGATTCAAAATCCCAGTATTTTCTATCACGTTCACTATTGGGCAGTTTTGTCGCAAGCTAACCATTTCCTACCAGAATGTTTTGGTGCAAAAAGGACAAAAATATGCTTTAATACAAAAAAGCAAAAATTGGCCTTGCAGTTGTCACATAAGTGCAAAGGTCTGCCTTGTGATTGTTGTGATAGTGTAGAAATCGTAAGCACAAGACATCTTATGCTGTGGTAGACAACTGATGGCATGGAAGCACAACATGTCTGGTGAACCAGTAGGGAAGGTGTTATCAAATAGGTACATTTGTATGAAGCTGACAATTAGCTAAGTGCATTGAAATACATAAAACATTTGTCAAACACTACGGGTGTTTTATTTTTATACAGCTTCAAATACCTTTCATGTAAGTTTTTTGAATAGTTTAAAATAAAACGTTTTTGGTTATATTCATTCAAGATAAACTAATAAATGTAGAGCAACAAAAGTACCTAATGAATAAGTTACAAAGATATATTATTTTTCTTATTCAAACAAACTGGTCAACTGTTTATATTGTAGGAATTGTTATGTATGATGAAAGAAACAAAGAACATGAGGTAAAACTAGCTTTGCATGTCTACAGAAAAGTTAGCCATTTATCATTAACTAGTAATCATTTGTATTTTAAGTGATATGTAATGATTTTTTTGGATAGTATGGAAGGGGTCTTGTCCAAAATCGAGATTTATCTTCTTTTGGTGCATTGTTTCCTCCCTACAAATAGATGGTGCTAGGGCGTGAATGGAGTTTTACATGTCAAGAAAGTGTGAAAACAACATGCTTGTCAAAAATCAGTTATTTTTCATCCACCCATTTTGTTTGCTCTTTTCCATAAAATCAGCAATGTTTTTTCAGTAGAAAGAAAAAAGTCTTCATTGTCAATTTTCATGTAATTTCAAAACTGCTGTGAAACAGTTACAGAGTATATGCATTTTCAAATAATCTTCAGGCAGTACTTGCAAAAATCATAAAAATTTAGCACATAAAAGACTATTGTGCTAAGGAGCAAAGATCAGATACCTGATGATGTTTTTGCTTAATCTGATTTTTATGAGGACATTTATTGGATAGTAAAACAGCAGATAGTTTTATCTCGTTTCTTCAGCAGAAAGTCAGTAATTTTTCCAACAGATTCAACATTTGCTGTAATTTTGGACTGAAAGGTTACAATGGTGCCATGAAATTTTTGGGTAGATAACTGTCATGATGTGAAACTGTCAAACACTGAAGTTAGTGGTGGCTGGTGAGGTGCAAAAAATATCTTATTCTGCCTCACTTCAATAAAAATCTACTATTACTTCCCCAACTGCTCCATTGCTTTTGTGTCACTAGACATGAATAACATATCTAGTATGAATCCTCTTGTATTGCCAGATTTTAGAGATGCTGTTTGCTTTGCAACATGAACTTCTGGTCTGCAGCAAAATTAAGTGTTTTATGGTTTTGCCAAAATTGCGTTTGCAATTTTTATTCCTTAAAACATTACTGGACTTGTAATTTGTGCATGCATGCAACTATGATAGTGCTTGATTTGGTGTAACTTTTCCATTGAACTTGTTGCTTGACCTAATAGTAGCTAAGCCAAACTATTTATATTATGTCTGTTAGAATGCCACATCATTCTACTCCAGCTTGCATGTTGTAAGTTACTTTTTTTACTCCGCAAAAAACTGCAATTCCCTTTTGATGTGATGTGATTGAAGTTTGTTGCAGAAGTATTTATCAATGTAGAATCAGTTTAAAAATGCACCCATATTAAGCCCATTGTGGATGTTCAAAATACATACTGCATTTAAGCAAGATTTATGGAAAAGTTAAAGCAGTAACTGCAAGTTGCAATCTGTGGTATAAATAACACCATGGATAGCATTGATAACATACTAGCAGCTGGATCATCGGTGCAGTGGACAACAGAAGAAGCAGAAATCGATGATTTAGAAGCTTTGCATGGTTTCCCTCAGGTTAGTATTCTTTTTGAAGTCAAACAAGCAGGCTTCAGCAATCATGTAAGCAACAATTGTAGCAGCATGTTTGCAGATAGTAGTGTGTCTTGTGCCTAAAACTAGCCAGAAGTAATTCTCCATAGTTTTAGAACCAATCTGTTTGTGCAACGAAGACTTCGTGCCATTTAGCATCTAATCCCAATAAAGTCTAAACTCAATTTAAAAGTGAAATATGTTACATAGCACAAAATCTTTAGCCTTGTGGCAAGCTTCTGAGGAATCTCTCTGCTTTCATTCTTCTGCGATGATTAAAACTTGCAAGCATATCTATTTTCATAGTTATAGGCCACAAAGATGGCGGCTTGCTTGTCATCATTGTGGCCTAAAACTATGAAAAATAGATACGCTTGCAAATTTTATTCGTCACAGAAGAATGAAAGCAGGAAGATTCCTCAGAAGCTTGCCGCAAGGCTAAAGTTTGTTTGTTGCCTTTGATCCGTTGAGAGAATCCCTGCCACTACTATTTTCTGCAAATGTTGGCATTTACACAGGAAAAGGGAGAACTGAAGAACTGTCCCACCAACAAAAAATTGTGTTTGGAACAAGGAATAACTAGAAATTGGCATCATTGAATGCTTCCAATGTATTGTTTGTTTGTAACAAATTTTCTCAGGCTAATTGTTCTATTTGATCAAAATCAACCACTTGGAGAAACTTTCTAGTTTACGTTGAAAGACTCGGCCTTTCTTGATTTTTACTGTTACGCCCTGTTTAACTGCGTGGCTTCTCTCTGGCACTTGTCATTGCGCACGTGTGTTATCTCCAGAGGAAAAGTGTCTTCCTTAGACTGCTACCAAACGCCGATTTTTTTAGCAGTGACTGGTTTATGGGAAAGTCAGCCTTTCAGCTTCGAAAATTTTTAGTACTATTGTTGTAACTAGCAACAGTTCGTGTGTTTTCCTTTACTTGTTTTCAAGTGCCAACATTTCGCCTGTAAGATTTGTCTTTCATTTACATGACTGATGATGCATTGGAAAACGTGAAACTAGTTTACCCATCAATAAACTGTGACTGATTTACTTGCCACCATCTTTGTGGCCTATAACTATAAAAAGAACAAAATCTTAATACGCTTTTTTGTATATAGGCCTGAATATTGCATTACAACATTTAATTCCATTTAAAGAAAGCACTCATAGTGCTGAAAAATTGGTTAGCTGGTTTTCACCAAAAGAACCGTTTCTTATAGAAGGACTGTTGCTGTTTTGTTGATTGCATCATAAAACGTCCAGTTGCCCTTAACATAAGTCATGTAATATGTAACCGTTGTTGATTGCAAAAAATGTTGCAGTCTAATGTAATTACTTACAATTACCAATGACCATAGACAAAGCATATGTAATATGCTTATGCTACAGATATTGCTCTGCATGTGTTTCTTTTCATTGCATCAGGCATTTCAACCTCACTGTGCAGTTTTAACAGCAAAAAGTTAGATGATGTGATGTCTTGCTTTCAAAAGTCTGTTCTTTTGAAGCTAAAATAATGTAGTTATTTGTGAATGCCCCAAGACAGCATTTTCTTGTATTGTATTTATAAATGCTTTATTGCTTCATCAGTTTGTTTTTCTTCAGGTCAATCACTGATTGATTAGATAATATGAACTTTTTGGTTAAAATTTATCATGTTTTGGACAATTATTTGCAGATAGTTAAAGCTACCCCTGCTACAGCTGAGAAGTACAACCTCCCAGAAAATGAACCAGTGATGTTATATGGCAGAAAGAATCTTATTAGGTTGGTTCAGGTGCAAATATGTCTTCTGGAAAAATATGTCATTTGCAGCTTGGAATCTTGTGCATTTTATTTTTATTTATTTTTTATCTCAGAACGATTGCTCAGACTGTTGAGGAAGGCCATTATGTTATGGGAAAACAAGTTGAGATATCAAATGAATTTTCAGGATATTTCAGAATCAGCCATGATTTTGAAAGAGATGAAATACCCTTAAAGGTAAGAATCGGGCAAATTTTTGAAAATAATTTCGAGTTTTTATGAAAGTATTTTAAGTGTGATTCTATCACATAAACACAAGATTGTCTTGTACTTTGCTGGAATTCATAAAAGTAGTTAAACATGTGTTAATCCTAGCAATGATTATTATTATGTAATTCATAAATTTAGTGAGTTTAAAACACAAGGAAAGGACAGCAAAATCAATTACAGGCAAACACTGTCAACCTTAGTTCACATTTGTATTTACATTTTTTCCCAATGTAACAACTTGTTGATGTGTTTGTGTAAGTTTAAAACCTGCAGTCTAAAATTTCATTTATGACCGGGTGCCACCGGCAGTGGGTTTTCAAAGCAGGCATTACTGTGAATTGGCTGCAAACAGGTCCCCAACCATTTTTGCACCAGGAACCTGTTGAATGTAGACATTATTATCCACAGACCAGCATTCAAGGTGTGGCAAGTACAGCAAATGCAGCGTACAGATCAGTAACTTCAGAAGCATCCAAAATTGACAATGGAGTACTGCAGTAATGTTTATTTTTGGCGAAATAATGTTATTTGGTCAAGTGAATGCTGCATTAGTTCCACCTTTGCTGCAGAATGTGTCGTTGTGGCCTGGGTGGTCTTAACTATACTGTGCGAATGACTGTAAATAATTTATTGCTTCTGGTAACAAATGCTTGAAGCACCCGCTACTGTGTAGACAATTTTGATTTTTTTAATCGCATTAAATCAACTTAGCTGGACAGAAAAATCAGTAGTTGCGAAATAGCAAAGCACAGGAGGTGAAGAAGGTTAAAGCAAAAAAGGCGGTGAAACCATTCCTTCTACGTTATTGGCCAAATCACGTTGTTTCTTGTAATAAGCACACTCTGTTCGTTAAAAGTACCTGCTGCAGGAAACCCTTGTAATAAATTCACTGAAACGTGGCGAATGTGCGATATGTCCAGTAACAAATTTCGGTTTATGGTCATTACAAGTTGGTGTATTCTCCGGAGCCTAAAACATCTTTCCAAGACCTGACCTGCAAACAATCAAACAGTCTTCTTCATAGAAATTCAACTCGATCCAAGAGGTGGCCGACTTCTTTCCACCCAAGGTTTTTGTCCAAGAGCAGATTACTGCTACTGTTGCCGGTGCCAATGAGGGCTTTGGAAGAGGCAACCACGTTATTTTGCACCGTGGCGACGAACTGACCCTGATAAGGAAGTTCGAACTACCGGCTGTGCTTGGAACAGCAAATAAGGTTTGGATGGAATTCTTGGCGGCTGTCAATAAACTTTGAAACTTAAAAGAATGCTTTCAACCGTCCCACTTTTTCTTCTATAGCCGGCCAGTCGATTCATCACCAAAGTGAGGTCTCGACCTGCCCACCACGCCGCCCTGGTTGTCCATTGCTCAAGGCTGGACGAAAGCTTAACGTAAGCTTTGTGCGTTGTTTGCTTTGTCGTTTCAAGCTTGTTACGTGCCAAAAGCTGCACTTCGCTGCCATAACCTGGGCAGCCATGCTGTGGCCTGAGCTCGCACCACCCATGCTGCTAGGATGGGTTCGAGTCACGGCAAAGACTTGAGAAGCGGTACTTACGGCCTTGGCGTTAATGGATGGATGTAGGGCTGGGTTCAAGTAACAAAACTGTATTGTTTAAGTAATACGTGATTTCTAACAGATTACTTCTAACAGGTAACTAGTAATTTAAGCAAATGAGGAAAATCGATATTTAGGCTTAAAAATATGGAAGAACATCAAATTCATAGCAATTTTTAAATCACATAATGGGCGGTTCAGACAAAATTCGCACGTGTTGGCCGCGATTCAATCTAATGCAATGAGCTTCTGGCTCCAAATCGTATAATCATTAATCACGATGACAATCAACAATTGTGACTCACAAAGCGCATTGCACAGGCAAGAAATCTATTCGCCTCAATGGCTTATTGTGTGCGGTGATGCATGCCATGTGTAGTATTGCGTTTGCAGCAACATATTTGGCTTCTAACATCTGAGCTTCTCTAAATGCAAATTACTTGAAATATCTAGTAATGGAAAATTTGCTAAGGCAGTAATAAGTAAAGGTTTCCAAGTAAGTAATTGCTTGAGCCCAACCCTAGATGCAAGGAAACAGTTCATGTGCGGTGCTGGCATTGCTTTGCCACCAGTGCAGCATTCACTGCCAAAGTATCCAGGGCGTAAGCAAGCGGAAATGGGCGCCGCAAGCCACTGGTGACGCTCGAGAGGGAGTGCGAAGCGATGACTGTACGAAAGCGAGAACTGACAAAGTTGATTTCGATTGCGAAACTTGAATTTGTCGAGAAACTGAAATACAGCATTCCGCTTTCTGTTTTGAAATATGAAAAACATAAAAGATCTCCAACGTTTACGTTGTGATAGGAAACTGTTGCTTCGTTGTCAGTTATTAACATTGTGGCAGTGGGTAGTTAATTGCTTCTTAACTGCAATCGAGAGATCACTCAATCCGAGTCACTCAGAAGGTCGATTGCGACTCCGCTCGCAAGCGTTTAGCGATACTTCATTGTTTTGACAACAAACCGAACCAGCCATGTTTCAACTCGAGCAGCATCCAGTTGAGTGCCGCGGTGACGTCACACATCCAGGGTGCTCTTCCTCATCCCCAGGTTGCCGCTGTCCACGCGTGGAAACTTCGCTACCCGGTCGCCCCTCGAGGTCGCCCAAGCGGACAGAGCGCGAGACATGAGTTTGGCCGAGTTCATAGCGTCAGCAAACTACCCGATCACGGTCGTGGTGACGTCAAACCGGAGTCGGTCGCCGAAAGACGAGTTCGTTCTCCGGCAAGGCATGCACCTCAAGTTCGTGCGGGTGAGTTTGCCGCGGTCGTGGTTCATTGTTTGGGGGGGTTGTAAAGTTGCAGATGGACTTCGTTCCCAGCTTACGCTTGCAATCTTGTTTCCCTTCGCAATAAAATGCAACGGTTTTAGATTTTACTACTTTTTTCAACTGAAATCGTGGCTGGAGCAGCTGACGAGTCGCAAGTGCCGTCACAATAAGGTTTATTGTGTAACGCAACGGGCGAGGTATAAGCATACAATGGTGAGGAACACACAAATACATGTATGATCTCGAAGATATTTACGTGGATGTAGTAAAAAGGTACTACTACAGTGAGGAAGTGACTGTTCCCCGCAGAGTCGGTGGGGCGATATATGGCCGCGGCAAGAGGACTGGCCAAACATCGTCCCCCTGCCGCCGACCGGAATATTAAAGTGGTTCAAAAAAGAATTTACCCCAATGCAGACTCTGATTCCGCCAAATTTAATTATGCTCTGAACAACGTTCATCATCATCATCATCCATGTGTTACGTAAACAATGACCTTTGTCTCTCTTCCGTCGCACAATAGCCGATGGGTTGCATTTTGGTAGTTTTTCATTGGCTAATGCGTAAAGCAAATGCTCCAGGTATCTGCTGGAAGTAAGTCACGTGTGTATCACGTGCTTGTGTCATGTGACCCATGACATCAGCGTAGTTGAACGAACGACATTCCAGAACATTCCTTTATATGAGCTGAACAGATGCTTGAAAATTGAAACGCAAAGACCTCATATTTGAACAATTAACTTATCTTTGCAGAGCGAACTTTGCACTGAAAGCAAGGTTATGCACAAAATTTTTCTGACCCACTGCGAACTGTTGTTTTATTGTAGACAGCAGCAGTGGCCAAACCTGCTCTATGTATGAGCCGCATATCGCAAAACCCAAGTTACAAAGAGCCACAACGTGAAAATCTGAAAATACGGATTTATTTGCGATCTACGTTTCTGTGACATCATAATTCTTTTTGGAACGACTTGCACAACTAACACTGTACGGCACGCTAGCTACCACAGCACCAGTTTACAATATTTATACAGTTTGCAATAGAAATAAAAAATATATAATTTTTCGGAAAGGTCAAAGAGCAGCATGCAAAGGTTTGTGCGGCTAGCGAGCCGCAGTTTGACCAACCCTGGTATATTATGTTACTTGGTTTCGAGATCATTGACGTCACGCTCGGCTACGTCACGTTGCAAGCGTTTTGCGTTCTATGATTCCATACACTGTGGTCCTCGCATCGTGTGCAGCAGTCTCAATTTAACTGAGTTGGAATTTGCTGAACCTGACAGCACATGACTGTGAAATGCACGTTGTGTTTGTGAATTTGTTTATTGTCTTCCACGGCAGCAGTCAGGGTTCACAGCTGCCGAACGTAAACGCCGAAGTAGATCTGGTGCTTGGTCGCCTGCCTCAGAAAAGATCCTCACCAATATTATGAATTGATAAAAGCACCAACTAGTTTTTTTGTGTTTGTTTTAATCTACGAGCGAACTTCAACAAATCGTCCATTTTGTTTTTGCCTTTCTGTAACGAGTCTGTCACTTGTAATCCTGTGTGCCATTGCTTTCATACGCATGGGAAAGTTTGAAACCTGTTAGCAGCAAAAGCAGCAACAACATTTGTGCCGATGCAACCTTGTTCTTCAGGCAGAGATCCATGATATCATCCTCGCAATCACTCCGTTCCAGCGTGTTATGGAGTTCGCCTCTACCGCCGACACCTTCTTCCTGCCAGCTGCTCTCTCAAAACCACAGGTGGACTTGCTCCCTCGTTTTGCTGATTTGTGTGTTTCTTTGCGTTACGTCAGCGATGACGTTTTTCTTTTCTCACTTTTAGTGTTTCACTTCTGTGGAGCGCAATTTTCTAAGAGAGTCAACATTGACCGCAAAACATACTGCAAGTGGTAGTTTGGAAAGAAGGTTTTAAGCCACAAACATTACAAAAACGAAGCGTTTTCAACTTGTCGCAAGTTGCAAACGCTCAATGCACCGGTAAATTTCGCCGAAGGCTGTGACTCCTCGCGACCAACTTACTGGAAACTATGATTTGAAAAAATGTCCGTGGGTCGACTGTTGCGTCATAATTAGACATTTAAAAGCTGTCGGTCGTGGCTGGTCAAATGTAAACAGGGCTTAGTTCATGTGTCATGTTCTACTTCCCGTATTTTTGATGAAGACCGCCGTGTTTTTCCAAGTTTTCTGTTGAACAGTGTCGCAGTACTTGACGCGTTGCCAGTTGAAGTTTCATTGTGCTTTTCGTGTTGTCAACTACACTTGTGAGTCACAACTGTGAGAAACAAGAGCGTGTAATCATCGAAGAGCTTTACGACCATTATGGAAACAAAAGCGAGTTCATGCACTGGTGACAAACAGTGACTTTAAATGGAATGGTAACGGACGTTTCAGAAAACAATTGTTTTCTGCAACGTCCAATACACTTTCAGTCAAATCATCAGTACCTGTGCTTCTTATATCGCTTGGCAAGACATTCGGGTTTGGCTCGGTTCAAAATCGTGTATGGTTTGCTCGCATCGCAGGAAAACGAGAAACAAAGGAACCAGTACCAAACCTTTCTGCAAAACACATACATGGCTGCACAGCTGCAGACGAGTGCCACCAACATGGACAACTACTGCAAGTAAGCAAACGCTTTTCTGAACAAGTCAAATTTTTCGTCACATTTGATCAGGTTGCTAGGCAACTTGCCACCCATAGCAACGTGTTTAACAGATTGCTGCCGCACCGCACACAGTATAAGTATTGCGTGGGGCGAAGATCGCGAGAATTAAAAGTGGTTCAACTGAGTTCAGCCTCGTCAGCACCTCATTCCGGGTTTGGCGTCACGACGATGACCTCGAACCGTGATATTTTATTTGTGATGTCATAATGGCAACGAACGGTAAGACTGGTTATGATTGAAACGCGGGTGCGCCAGCACTGGATTTGCAAGTACGGCTCGCTTCATCTAGATCAGTGGTTCTAAAAGCGGACGGGATCGCCCCCTTGGGGGCGATCATGATGGGCAAGGATAGGGGGGCGGAAAAAACAGGGGGCGATAGGGGGGATAAAATTCTCCACCACTAATCGATCATTGAGTTAACTTCAGTAGCCTACTATTGTGACTTGTTAATTTCTTGCAGTTGTTAATTTACTATGATAATCGTTGGAGGTTGTTGCTAAAGCAATTTATCTGTTAAATTTTACTCTGGATCATCTATGTGCCCGGCTACAGTTTGGATTAAACACTGGTCTAGCTGTGAGTTGAAACCAAAGCCATATTTGTCTTGCAACAGTAGCCTTCTGTTTCGTCACATTGCTTTTGCCGCAAAAGCAACAGCAAGACGAAATGAAGAAACTACTTCCTCTGTGACGCAACCGCAACAAGGTTGATGGTAGTTTGCCTCCAGGAAATGGTCACCTATCAATAAAGTCTTGCCGTGGTTATCAGCTTTTCGATACACTGTATTGCAATAAGTGTTAGCGGCAGGATTGTCAGTTAACCTTTGGATAGTTGCTTGTTAACGTTGAGCCAGAAACCAACAGGGATGACTGAACAATGTTTTGTTTCAAATCCAAGTTCACGACTGCATGCACGCATGCCTGGTGGTTCCAGTTGAAATGTAATCTTTGTTTTTGTCATCATAACAAGTTGTGAAGAGAGGCAGTAAACTGCGGGTGGCCGTTAGCGTTGGCCACTGACAGAACAAAGTGTTCGAGGTTAGGTGCGAAACAATCGCAGCTTCCCGCGTCCTGACCCACTGTCGCGCGCCTCTTACGTCACCGCACAAAAACGTTTGAACGTTTTGAGTAGTTCAGGCTAAAAGTTTGCAGTGCTGTCTTAATTCCCATCATGGCGCTGTGCAAAAGTGGATTGTTTACAGCAATCGGCAACAAAGCTCATGTTTGTATGTTTTCTGTCCATGTTCGCAAAGTGACGTTTTGCGAAACGTGAGTTGCAGAACTTTAAGATGACTTTCCATGAAGCGTTTGTCGCGGAAAGTGTTTGTGACGTCGCTGTTGATCTAAATTGTTGGTAAAGTAAAGTTATAGAGTTATTTTCTTTTCGTGTACTCGGTAATTCCACTGCATTTGCTTGTTCAGATGTATAATTGCAAATAGAACCGATTTGACGTCACGAAAGTTCCACAAATTCACGAGGTGATGATGGTTTTTGTGGGAAGGCCAATAAATTCGGCGCACTACTTAGTGAGTTGAATATATAAAGTCGGCTACTAACAGATTTGTACTCTGCAAATTTTGTACTGTCTACTGTTAATAATATTCATTGTTTCCTTATTGTAAAAACATGTATCGCAGGCATGTTGATCGCAGCCAAACAATGCCCGCGAACACAACACAGTGGGGTTTTTAGAAAGCAGGCAAGCTTTACTTCTACTTAGTCTCAGGCAAATGTCTCCAGATTTCTCTAAAAGTAATTTTTCAATAATTTGTACCCCATTTTCATTTCGCTGTAGCCAGATCCAGGTCAGCAGCAAAACTGTGTTCTGTGAAAATGCGCTTCAAGAAGTTTGCAAAGAGCTTACATCCGGGCAAGCTCCTTGCTTCGCGGTAATATGATTCCATTTGAGGATGTGCGGAAAGTTTGAGATTTTTGCGTCGTAATTCAAAGCTGTCGGGTTTCGCAAATGAAAGGTAGTCTCGGTTGTTTAAGATTCTTCTGAAGCGGCATTTAGGACAAGTTTAGGACAAGTTTGCAGCCAACAGCTGCTGAGGTGCTTGTATAGCGAACTGCACACTCGCAAACAGTCTTCAACTTTCATAAGATTGTTGCAGATTGCCGTACGATTAAAGCGTTACTTCACTTTACAATTCCAGCACATACGCGAACGTCGCATGAAATTTGCGTTCTGCAAGTAAAAAAAACATTGGTGCTGACGGTGGCGCGATTGGCAAGCAAGTGATGAATCGCACCTTTGACCTCATCCGGCATCCATTTGAAACGTTCATCTTCCTTCGCATTTTTTAAAAATCGTGAGTGGGAGAAGCTTCCGCGTTACACTCAACCGCCGCGAAGCGATCACCGCAAAACTTCCTGGTTTCAAACGCAGGCTGGAAATTTACAGCGGATATTTGAAGGTGTGGTCAGTACACGAAATATCGTGCGTTCATCACCGAATCACCAGCCCTTTGTCGACTCCGGGGAGAAGGGGGGATTTTTATCGATCGTGCTTCTCGGTATTACGACGACCGGTCTCTTGCCGGCAGCGGTGGCTGCGCCGTTGATCCTTATCGTGAGCTTCGCAAAGTGTTTCCAGGCGTGCCGTTGTTGCTGGCTTATTGTTTCCTATTCATTTGGGCCACAGCCGTTATGACTTTTCGGAATCGTGAACAAAGGTTTTTGGGAAATCCGCGACGTTTCGTTTCTCACCGCGCGGACCTCCCACTATTTATTCAAGAAATGTACTTGACTTGATAAGTTTGGTCGAAAGAGACGAACCAGTCGAGCCTGTTAGCAAAAAAATTGTCTGATCGGTGTTACGTCACCAGCAATTACGATGTGAAGTTTTGAAACACAGGCATTCGCCCTGCCACAGATAGTTTGTAGCGCGCTTTGAGATTGCGAATTTATTCAAATAGCATCTCAGATAACGATGTGCCGCGAGAAGTATTTTGTTGAAACATGTATCCATAAAAATGTGGGTTTTGTGCCTTGTATTGAAATGCGTGGCGGTGCCCCTGGCGCTGCCTTCAACGCATCTGTGACCACATGCGGCTTCACGCATCGGTGACCACATGCGGCTTCATTCCACTTCCGCCCGTTTGACGCGTAAATGCTGGAACCACGCTTCTTCTGCTTTAACACATGTCTACGTTAGGTGGTTTGTAAGCAGCTGGCTTTCTGCATACGCGGAGGACACTGAACCTTTCTCGTGTGGCTTTCGTTTGGAAGTTACAGTTTCGCGACACATCACAAGCCGCCTCACCCTCTGTCACGTTAAGTATGAGGAGAAGCATTGTCTGAACTGCGCTTCTCTGTGCAAGGGTTGTTGCTTGTGTGTTCGTTGGAGTTGCTGAACGCTCCTCTGCGTTTATGCAAGCTTGTCAAACGTTGCAGCCAGCCGTGTTATTTCCTGGTACGTTCGCCTGAACCACCTGACCCTCCGCAGCCAACGACCACATCTTCGGGTGCTTCCTGTGCTTGCGCTGCTATCTGACGTTATTGGTAGATTACGTCATCGCCAACATCTAGGAAGTTCTCTCTGTTCCGGGGTGGCAGCTTTTGCTTAAATGCAGACTGAAGTGTGGAGGCCGAACATGCCCAGGATCGAAGAACTAAATGCTTCAAAGTGCAGTTCTGTGTAGAAACGTCTTCGCGTTTTTTATCCTTTCCTGTCTCCCACTCCACGTGCGACGCACCGTGTTCTTCACTGACTTCTGGGATCAGCTGAGTTTCGCACGCGTTGAACGGGCCTGGTGTGGTGCGGGCTGGTCAAGTGGAATGTGTCGATCTTTTGTGACAGGTGCGATGATAACTGAACTCAAAGCCTTTGCCCAACAAACAAATCAGTCAGCCGATATTTTTCAACCCGCTGCTTCATTGATATCGACGCTGATTGGAATGATCACTTTCAGTACCAGGTCCTTGCCGCATGTGTTATCCGTGTTTGCGATGACTATCCCATCGCTTCGCTGATGGCCTTTGAGGCAGTTGAAGAAGATGAGTCTTTGCCAGACAGGCCGTCAACAGCATTGCTTTGCAACGACACAGTACACCGGCTGAACCTGCTGGAAGCACAAGGCTCGATACTCGCAAATCACAACACAAAGCAAACCTTCGACAGGCTGATAGTTGTTTGTGGCAGTTGGCTGTTCTTGTCTGCCCGATGCAGAATCTGCCCTGAGCTCCAGGGTCAATGGCTGGTGAGGTCGCGTGCTTGCTGCAAAGCTTCTGTCCAGTGTTTGTTTGCATGATTTTCCATGATTCGTTATTAGCCTCGGGTGGCAACGTGCCCAGCACGACATTATGCATCGCGGTAAGATAGACTTGAAAAGGAACTAAATTTTTCAGACTGTTCGCTACAACTGTCACGTGGTCATGACAAATGAAACATCTGTCTGAAGCACGTCACGCTCCGCGCATGAAACGCATGAGTGATCGAAGTGAAACAAAGGGCACAGCAATCTTTACCGGGGAGTAAAACTCCTCTCGTGGCTTGTTGCTCAACTCGAGCCGCGCTCCGCTTTCCGGCTCCATCTTGCTGGTGATTGGCTTCGATATCAGAACACTTAAGCGGATGTCTTCGTTGTCTGATTTATTTGTAGCCATTGCGTGCTGCGGAATTCATCACTGCCAGACTTAAGCAGGTGCATGAGTTTTTTTTATAGATGCTACTACACCCTGCGTAGCGGAAATGCAAATTGCATCATTGCTTAAGTTTATGCATCACTGATCTGTGGACGTCAATAGAATGTCAAATGCTTAAATGAACTGTAGCTTGCGGTGTTTAAAAATTAGTAGATTTGGACAAAAACTTCAGTAGTTTTCAGTTGAAATCAACGTTGTTTCGTGTTTCGTGCGTTGCCATGGTGACTCAGCGTTTTGTCAGTGACCTTTTTGTTGTTAATTGCAGCCAGCAAGAGTGCAGCCATGTGGAACGGGGTCTGCGATGGCAGGCGGCCCTCAGCAAGGGTGGTAAACATGGAAATCAGGGCATTTGCTGTTTGTCTTAATGACAAATGATGCAAGTGGAAGGCGATGGAGGTTGACCTCTGAGAAAACAAAACGAAACCAGGGCACTCGGAATTGACATCGCACGGTGTCTTAAAATTTGGGGGAGAATAAAAAAAATATTTGTTCTGATGACAGGAAAGACAAAGTGACGAGCTTTTTGTATTTCGCCACAACAGTGAAGTTGATCAAAATATGATCGGACTGAAAAGTGTGGAAAATTTGAAAACTACCGATTGGCTTGAGCGAAACCATGGGTGGAGAAGAAAGCTTTGTTTAAAGCAGGGTTTTTCAACCTGTGGGCACAGAATTTTGACAGACCACGGTCCTGTATTATTGGAATTGAGTACGTTTTGCAAGATGACCCTCGAAAACAAGGGCACTAGTTGCCATGAGAACGAAATCTGGAAGCATGCTTAGTGCGGAGGGTTGCTTGATCTGTGCATTATCATGTACTGAGCATCGAATATCTTTGCGTTCTGACAACAAACAGGCTCAGCCTTCGCATTGATTGTAACGTTGCATTATTAATGTTGTTTTTATTTCTGCTCTATGTATGTGCAACAGTTGTCGCATTGGAGAAGGCGTATACTCGATTGGCCATGGCCTTCTGTATGTTTATTAACTTGGCCACATGCTTGAAAAGGTTGAAGTTTGAAGCGTTTATATGCAAATGAGCAACAGGTTGCTTCGGTCGTTTATTTGCGATAAGCAGCAAGAAAGAAATCCAACGAATTGTTCTTATACGACAGGTCAGTTCGTTATCACGTTCCTCGCCACCTCCGGCCGACCAATCCCATCGCCCTGCCGGCCAATGCCCACCAGCGCCAATCCTTCCTGGCCAACCGGCCGACGGTCCCCCCACCGAAACCCCCCAAAGGTGTGAATGCGATTCAGTTGCTGTCGCAACCGAAAGAAGGCCACAAAGTGTCCACGGCCACAGTGCGCTCGCAGCACTCATTCCGTCGCTCGTTGCCAGCCCCCAACGCGTTCCCCACCCAAAGTGGGGGACCACCTTTGCCCCCTAGAAACACCCGCAACTCCGCACAAACGAAGTCTCCAAGAACGGGAACCAGAAAAGTCCCCCCTGTTCCTCCCAAGCACCGTTCCCGCCATTCCGTCCCCACAGACATGCCACTCAGGGCGCCTCCTCCGCCAACAGGTGCCGATGCAAGCAACACGCCACTCCATAATGGCCATGCACATGAAAGCAATGAGAGTGTGTAAGTTGCATTGTATCAAGTTGCCGACTTGCTCTTGATAAGAACTTACTGGAGTTTTCATTCAATTATTCGCGTGTAGCGCATCGTTCTGCTTGAAAGCCTTGACTTCGCCAGCTTCCCTGGCGTTGAATTCTTGTTGCAAATGCGCTCTTTCCCAGTGCAGTGTTTTCAGAACCATTCTAAGGTGTTTGACTAAATCCCAAGTGTTTAGAAAAGCCATCCAACTTCTTCGGGTGACCGGCACTCACGTCACATTTGTCTCGTTGGGAGTGAACGCGCTGTTTGTCAATTTCAGAGCGGATGTGAACCCGGATGTGAACCCGCGATCTGATGAAGATATCTGGGAGGAGTGGCATCCACTCAACTCATCTGGAAAGAATGAGAGAAGCGATGATCAGGAACAAAAGGATAAGAGCTCTGAAAAAGGGAACGGTAAGTTGTTTTAAATTTTCATCTTTAAAGCAATCCACATAAAAACAACTCTTTTATTCGCTGCTCATCTCTGACTTACTGAACTTCCGGCAACATATCCATCCATTTTTAAGTTTTCTATCATGCTTTATTATTTCATATCCGACGTTTTGCTGATCTCCTCTGGGTGAGCAAATATCCAAGACAGCAGATGTTAGTCAGTCACAAAGAAAGTGTGAGGTGCGAATAACAATAAGCCCTGTGAGTGTTTGCTCCATCGTAACCTAAAGCGTAGCAACATTTTGTTCCGTTTATTTTTAGATTCTATAGTCGTTAACGATTTGTTTGTTTGTTTATTTCAAACACGCCATTGAAGGTTGGCAGTTTCAAAATCAGCCCACAACATTCCCGGTGCTCAACCTGGGGAGGGAGGCGGAAGGGTGCATTTCAAAATCGTGTTGTTTCGGATCAGTTGCGCCCTATGGTTTTTATGTGAGGCTTGGCTAAGAAAAAATCCGTGTTAAAGAGAATTTGATTCTGTTGATGTTTAGGGGGTCCACATCGACTTCCAAAATTTCGATTTTTTCGTTTATCTTATTGCTTATATTTTTTCGTGTGTCAGTTTCATGTTATCTAATAACAACTAGTAATTAATTCAGGCTTTTTAAGCTCGTCTTCATCATCTTTGCCTGTTTCAGCCTTTGTATAACTTACTCCGGCCTCGTGGAGATGATGTTTTTTTGCAGCAGAAACTTCAATGTTGCTCTTGAGAGCATGTGATTACGCATGTCCATATTTGGTAATGCTTCACCACTATGGTGATGTCCATATTTCGTAATTCTCTACAATAGCGAGAAATACTATATCTGATGAATATTTTGCGGTGATGAGTGATGACTACGTTTGTTACAAGTAGACCTGATGCATTGATCTGAATTGCGTCGTTGTGTCATGTCTCACTAGTAAATTTCCATTGATCTCAGGCTGATCAAGTTTCAGATGTCAGTCCTAAAATGTCTTCAAAGATCCCACTTTATGGATTGGGTCCTCCTATAACCCAAACCGATGGTCATATTAGAGGATGTCATTTACGAACCTGTGAGCAAATGCTGGGTGCTATTTGTTCAATAGTTAAAATCCACATCGCCCAATAGACTCAACGGGATAGTGCTTAAATTGTTGTAAGATAATTATTACCGTTTTCTGAGAAAGCAGACAGACTAACCATGACAAAAAAGGAAGTCGAAGAGAAACTTTTATCTCATATCACACAAAATGCAAAGTTACGAGCCATTCCAATAGCCAGGAGAAATTCGGAATCAACGAAAAGAAAATAATTGGATGAGGAAAAACGTCTCACGACTACGTTTGCAACATGGCCAGCATGTGTGGAAAGCCGCTTAGTTCATTAACACGATGTGTTTTTTCT
>JGI24158J21664_10001755_pt1 | contig 25093 bp, 17 predicted proteins | sample Ectturendosymbi3_FD_21664 | JGI IMG/M metagenome (IMG submission 21664) | reverse complement strand
TTCTGTGGGTGCGCTTTTTATAGCTATGAGCGAACCCCAAAGTGGGACTCAAGTGGTCTTTCCGAAAGTTCGTTTTTTAGCTCTCCTACGATTCTAGGTACGGATACGTTGTTCTACTCTGTTCCCATCCTGATTCTACTGAACTGGACTTTGCGCTATTGGTCTGTAGTAAATAGGCCTACCTTCTCTTCAAATTGATAAGTGTTATGATCCTCAGTTCTCCTTTCAACGACAGTCGATCGTTTTAACACATATCTGCTGGTATTTCTTGCTCATGAGAACAATGCTTGAAATGGGGCAGTACCGTGATGCAAAAAGAATCGAAGGTTGCTCTATACCTGTAACTGCCAATCTCTTTTCTAAGCCTATACCACTTCAAAAATTTTTAAATCTGCAGAATCCTGTCTAACTTCTTAAATTGTTAAAGAATGAAAAGCACGTCGCATAGGCAGTAATTTCCCAGCATAGATGGTTTGCAAGATAATCAAACGAAACCGTAAATCATGAATACGTTAAATTAAATTGAAGATAAATTTCCAAGAACACTTTTAAAACTGAACATTGCTTCAAAAACGGAAGATTATCAAACGCAAAAATTATAAATTTTTCAGGTAATATTCATTTAATTAAGCCCTTTATTGTTTCAAAAGAGGTGTATTCGATTTATATTAGACTTTATGAAGTCGTGTCTTTCTTAACTTTCCATAGAGCTCTTGAAATTCAAAGAAGGTTGCAAAAACGTTCTGTAGCAAACCACCTCTTTCACTATTCAAATGACGAGAGAGTCGGATTCGGATCAGGAGTTTTCATCGGTCATTTTTTTCGATGCAGTTCAACCTGGTTTGCGACGGGGCCTGGAAACGACCGCTGCTTACGAGTCTTTTCATGGTCGGGGTGCTTTTCGGCAGCGTTGTCGGCGGATTTCTGTCGGACCGGTAAGAAAGCAGAGACTTACTGTTCACGCGTTGACTTTGAATGAAATTGACTTTCAATATATAGCGCAAAGTCCATGAAATTTGACACATTGACTTTGAATGTATGAACTTAATTGAGGTGAGCGCTTGTAAACAAAAAGAACGATCTTTCGCCGACGTCCGTTCAAACTTGGGCAAGATGCAGAAAACGAAAAAGCCGGTGCTGTTTCGCTTCACGCCTGAAGGGCAAAGCACAGCTTCATCCATTCACGCTTTGGTGAACTGAACGGTGATCCTGTAACAGCCCTTGCTTGCTCACTGGAGAAGGCGTAACTGGAGCGCATCATGCTTGGAGACTTACTGTCGTTTTGCACTTGTTGCAACACGTTTCCAAATTCAGAATTTTCTCTTTCCGCTGCAGCAGACACGCAAAGCAAATCTATCTTTTCCAGGAGAACAGGATCATCGGCATCGTTTTCTTTCATAAACAAAAAGTCTTGAATTTCTTATGCGTTTTGTCACCTCAGGCGAAAAAAGTCGTAAAAAAATAATTTATTCTCTTGCGAAAACAGCGATTGTTGCGGAGCATACGCATTTTCGCGACATAAGCTGCTTGCACTTGCATCATTTTTGATAATGGTAAACATAAATAGCTATATTACAGTTAAGTATTATCTAAAAAAAACAATATTGCAATTTCTCAGAAAGTTACATTGTTAGTTGATTATGGTAGATAGGGACAGCAAGGCCATTGAATCGAGCCTTTCAAAGTAATTGAATAAATAAAGCAAACATGTACACAAAGACATTGGAAAGCAACAAATGACGTCCGATTTTAATTATCTCAAATGAGGAACATACCTGATTTGAGCTTTTCGTCAACTGTATATTTGAAAGGATGCACACAACTTTTGGTATCTGATTTTATTGTAACCTTCCAAAATTGTTTAAAAGGACCAAGAGCAGATTTGTGCCTTTAGAAAGCCTGTTTCCCGGTTTGTACCAACCAACAAGTATGATATTGCCAGCGATATGAAGCTTTTAGTTTGCTTTCTTGGGCATTTGCCTGAGTACAAAAAAGCATATTGCCGCACATGGTTATGTTGCCATAAAAATTATTGAAATGATAAATTATTGTCAAAACAAAGGTCGATTTCGAAGATCTATAGTTGCGTTTTGCAGATTTTAACAAGCTTGACTTATGACAAACCTCCAGTCATCTTCGGTCTGCTGAAAGGAAAAGTACATAATAGAAAAAATAACCCAGAAGCATTTTCATGGCGCAGTTAAACGATGTTCCCGAATTGTTAAAATAAAAATCAAAATAAATATTGCTGTTTGGAAAAGTGTAACGAGACACGTTTTTTGAAATCTTCGAAAAATGAACATGTGTTGCTAAACTGAAATATATAGCAATGACTAATCATCGTCTTCTCTGCAGTTAGACACGTTGAACGTATTATTTCAATATGAGCTAGCATTGCTATTATTTCAATAATAATTTCAATAATAAAAGAACGTATTATTTCAATATGAGCTAGCATCTTTAGGCTGGAAATGCACGTCAATCATGATCAGCTGTAAATGGGTTCGTTCTCTTTTGTCGTCCCGTCACATTCGAGCATAGGTTCACGCTGATCACACAGCAGCTGAAGGTCACGATTGCAGACTGACACGCACATTGCACGTTGAACCCACAGTCAACTCAGCTCGCGCTCAAAGTCCAAGCATCAGCGCCGTTGCCGGTGCTAGTGTGCTCAATGTTTGATGGATGAGCGATGCGGTTTACTGACGTGTACTCGTCGCGACAGACGCTGCATTCATGTTGAATGCCGACAGCAGGAAACTGCCTGCAGGGCAAGAACGCGTTGCGTAACAGAAATAGTGCTGTACCTGACTGTCCGCATTTCATACTATGCGTGTGATTCGCATCACTTCAGTAATCAGTGACAAAAAAGCGGAATTTTCCTGAAAAATACACCACTGTCAATCTCATCGGGCTGTGTGTATGCCTGAGGAAAATGTGGTTTCAAGGGAAACTTCTCTGGCTTTTCTAAGGTTTTCAGAGACAAACATTATGAAATTTACGATGCATTTCTCAGGGGTGATCCTGGAGCTTGTATGGTCTGACCTCTGTTCTTCCGATCACACATTTTTTCGTGCGATTTTTAAAAGTTTTCTACCAACCACAGAATCGGAAGACGAGAGGTTCTGCGCTTTTCTTTCCTCCTCTGCGGGCTCAGTGTCCTCGCGATATCTTTTGTCACGAGCTACGCCGCTTTCGCCGTAGTACACTTCGGATCAGGGTTCCTTCACGTGATCGTCTACTACGCTTGTTACATTTTGGGTGAGTTGAGACTTCGTGTGCTGTTGTAACCGCGAATGCATCCTCACATTTAAGACCCCTTTAACACCCGCGCTGGCCATTATAGTGGCCGATTAAGTTATGATCGAACATAACCCCTCAACGAATTGAGCTAGAGAGCCAGTGAAGGCATCGTCGGATTCAGAAGACAGCATCGAATCATTTGAGGTAGGTTGTGCGCATCGGTGACGTCATCGTGACGTCATTTTGGTGAAAACCCGGTTTTCACGTTGAGTTGAAAAATGAGTTGCTTCCATGCAAAAAGCCATGGAGCTCAAAACAAAAACGTTCGAAATAAACTTTCTACATAAAAATGTCAGTAAGGACCTTAGCTTTGTGATTATAATAATCACAAGAATTTAAAAAATTTTGGTGGGGTCAAACGGGGGAAAATCCAAGGATTTCTATTTCTTTGTGCCGTTCAAGCCACTTTATTGCGAATCAACACTCACGAACCGTCTCAAAGTTTCAGAACAGGTGTTTTCGAGTGTCTTGCAACATCACACCAACTACTTTCAAGCCGAAATATTGGGAGGAAATATTTTTCTTGAGGAAAATAAGAAAAACCACTAGGTGGCTGAGCCTATTTTTTGGTCTATTTTAGGCCATAACTTTCCAACACCTTATGCTAGAGGGCTAATCAAGGTTTCTAAAGCTTCAGATTTGCTCCTAGATCATTTTGAAAGAAACCCAAGTAATTACCTCCTGTAATGTTTTCTCAGGACCAGATGACAGAACGTCATCTGGAAGTCAATCGACGCAACCCACCCTTCTTCGCCCCCGCATTTTCTCTTCCAAAGCAGACCGGACTCCCATTTTGGGGGAATATCGTGTGTTTGGGGTCTTCAGGCGTAGTCGATGCGAAGAATCCGGATCGATAAAGCTGAAAGGGATGCGGGGAAAGAGTTTTTTATTTTCTCTGAAAATTGCCAGAACATCAGTACGGTAAAAACACAAACATAGATTTTTCTCAAAAATTTCAAATGTGAAGGTACTTGTTTTCAAATTCATTAGATTTCTTGCTGTCTTCCGCATCCAAGGATGCTTTCACTGGCTCTCTAGCTCAATCTTTTCAGGAGGTATGGCCGATCATAACTTTGCTGGCCACTACAGCGGCGCGGGCGTTAAAGTGGGGGGCGGGGCGATAATTCAATCGCGTGGGGCGTGAAATAAAAAAAATGGGCGGTAAATAAATCGCGTCATTTACAGTCATTTTCAACGTGGAATTCAAAATCGTAAGAAGATCAACTCCCAGGCTGTTCGTATTTTTCATTAATGATGAAAATGTGTTGAAAATTATCTGCAGCTCGCAACATTCGTCTATACCTGCAAGTTCAATATAGTCATAATTTTCTTCTGACGCTTGCATCGTGCAAACAGTAACCACTCATGCAAAAAGTGATATAGTGTCATATTGCGGACAAAAAGTTTCCAAGAACTCGCTTATGAGGCAATCGAGTGTTGCAATATATATTTTCTAATTCGCAGAAAGCATTGTGTGCAACAATTTTACTGAAAACGTGAAGCGAAGATTTCCTTTTGTTCTTCTGCTTCTGTCAATTTTTACCGGAAGCTGTATATAATCAATGAGTACAAGATACATCAGTCGCGGTTCAAGGCCGAAGTGTACACTACTTTACCGTCCTAGCCTGTATGAGATAATTCATACTTGTTTAGTTCATCGCATATTAGTAACTGTTGAAATCGTACGACCCCCAACACGCTACATGTTTGGTCGGATTGTTTTTATTGCATTTTTGTCACAAACAAACCCTATGGCTGATATGTTTTTGAGAAGATTTTCGAAACGAAAACAATGTAACTTTTTTTCTTTAAATGTTTTCGTCTGAAAGTGAGTATAGTGCTGACACTTGTATTACGTTGCAGTTTCATGTATCGCCGTACATCGTTTCGACCACGGACAAAGTTTTTGCGCAAAAATTGTGCAGATAGCAAAAGACTATGAACTTATTATTGGTTTTTAAGTTTTTACAATCCTCGTTGACATGTTCAGCACAAGAGCATGTAAGCGAAAAGCGGCGAAACCAGGCAGCTCTGATCATCAACCTGTCTTTCGGAGCCGGATTCCTCTTACTGCCTCTTCTGGCTCATCTCATTCGCGACTGGCGGTGGTTACTTCGCACTNCGTCCATTGCAGTGCTGGTGTATATGCCTTTGTTTTGGTGGTACGAAAAACAACACTTTTGTTTGCTTCTTTGTCAANATGACTTAGTTTGTTACTAGCGTCTAGTTTCCATCTAAAATAAAGTCAGTTTGCAAAAGTAGTCTTTGGGAGCGCTGTTAAAGTTCTACGTAAGTGTATCACAACATGCAAGCCAAGGTTTTTAGAAAAAGTATTTTCGTTTTTAGCATACTTCAGACTGCGATTCGCTTGCTCAATAAAGGTTATACAACTGTAGGCTTGTGTTGGTACATTTGAGCAGCAGCCGAACATTAACTTAACGTTTCGTTAAATCTAACATTTATCCACGAACCTGACAACATTTCATCTTTTGGATATTTCTACCCGTTTTCTTTGAAGCTTTCCCTTGCTCATTTGAGAAAAACACAGCGTACTTTTTGTTCACATCGTTTTACCAGTTTTTAGAACCCCAACTTTAAATAATTGCGAAACAATTATTCGATTATCAAGTTGACAGCGTAGCAATCTCCCTACTTAATCAACAAGGCTTGGCGAGTCAGCTGCATAAAGAACAACAATTGCATAGTTGTGTTTGCTGCACAGATTGTCGATTATATGTCAGCAACTCAACCAATTTTGCCCTACATTGGAATGTCATGGAAAACACACCGAAAGTTCGATTACTATGCTATTTCGGATATCCTCTAAGGCATAGATACTATCATTACAATGGTATGCTATCATCACAATAGCCTTTCCCACTGCCTTTTCGTGGAAAATTAAACTACATGCTTCGATACTGTGGTTCAGAATGCGCTTGATACCGATTTTCAATGTTTTTTCATCTCAGGTTAATTCCCGAATCACCGACGTGGGTCGTAAATCGACGTAAAGAGGACGATGAGGATTTTGAGAAAGAACAGTTGGACTCAGTGTCTGTAGTGGACGATGCAGAGGTCTTTCATTTTTTTCGGCGTATAATTAAAACTTGCTTGCTGCAGTATTCGCAGAACATAAAGATTTTAATAACATTTTTTAAGAGTTTTTTGTCAAACAAATTTGCAAATTAGTAAGAACAAGTTGAAATGACTTTATATTGTCAGTGATACCCACTTACTATCAAAGTGTTCATTTTTCTCGTATCCTAGAAACAACAACCAGCCGAAATATTTACGGGAATTATTGTGTGTTGTAAAAATTGACGCAAACGCCCAAAAAGAATTCTTGAACAAATTTATCTCTTGCTGACACGTCTACGTGAAGTAATTTGCGATAAAGAGCAGAAAAAAGAAAGCACTGTCAAAGTTCACTAAAACATGCAAATCTGTGGTCTTTTTGTGCATAGTTCCATGAATAAACAACAAATACATGCAGAAGTTAGCCTTTAAGCAAGGAAATCATACTTTTTCATGACATGTAATCGCACACATCCATGTCCTGCAAACAGTTTACCCATCCCAACGCCTGGCATTGCCATTACAGTCTTTCGATTGTGAGCTTACTCAGGGTTTGGCCAAACCGGATTGTTTGAACAAATACACAAGACCAATCTTGTCGATCTGTTTTTGCAAAACCTTCTGCCACTATCCTACGTTTAGCATCACAGTACATCAGAAAAGACATAGCAAGCTTTATTCCGGGAGAAGGACAATGTCAAGCCAAAGTTACCATACACAATCAAATCCGTACACTTTCGACCAATTGTCTCTTAGAACCTTTGGTAATAATACTGAGCTTGCTACGAGTGGAGTAGCTCAGTAAAGACAAGCCCATAATCTTTACGCTCATAAGAATCTATGTGATCGACATGCTAAAACGCCCCACTGATAATGAGGCCGACTAAGCTTATCCAACGAAGTAATCACTGTGATTTGTGTATAGGAGAAAGACGAGGAAGCCAAATTTGAAGAAAATGTAACTGCTTCGACTTTGTGTTCGAATCCAGTTCTAAGGACTCGGGTGCTTATTTGCTGCTTCCTGTGGTGAGGAAATCGACTTTATTCTAACCAAGAATCTGCTGTGTTTTGTTGATATCCGCTATCTGGCAGAATGTTGTTAAAAAAACACAACTTGCTTTATTCTCCCTTTTTGTGGAGTGCTCGTTAAACTGAGGTTAACGACGTTGATACGAAGCTTGAACTGGTGGGCTGTAGGTCTATTGTTCTTATGAATGTGAATGCACAACATACGCGTAGCCAGGGGGCATTCTCCAAAAATTTAGCATATCTAGTCATTTTGGTGCTTTGGGAAGCGGCGTCCCAAACAAAAATACTGTTGCTCGCCAAATATTTTACCCCCAAAATTTCACATGTTTTGACCCCCGAAATTTAGAGCTGACTATACGCCACTGATGCATAATGTACCTTTGAAATATGAAATGCGTCCTTCCCTGTTAGATAATAACTTGCTTTTTTCGGTTTTGATAAATTGTGAAAAAATGTATGCGTATTGCTGAACCTTGCCACAGCACATCAGGATTGCTCTGGCGTTCTTTCAGTTTTGCTGACGGTTGTTGCTTTTCACGTGTATTGACCCTCGCCTACGTGTGTCAGAATACTACTTAGACTGCTTGCAACTTTGATTTTAAAGGAACGTCGTTTTCTTGGCGTATTACACATTGAACTTGAATTCTTCCAACCTGGGTGGAAACATCTATATCAACTGCGCTCTGGCGGCATCTGTCGACGTTGTGTCATACTTCTTCATGGCCTTTCTGCTCAGCAAGCTGGGTAGACGAGGATCATCTGTTGTTTGCTACTTGCTCAGTGGATCGCTGTGTCTTGCTGCGCCTTCTTTCAGAGAGGGTGAGGCTTCGCAACCCTTTTATTTTTGACTTTTGATAAATCTCAAGATTTACGTGTCAGACCAAGTGTCACAGGCAGACAATGTCTTTTGTATTGCGCATTAGATATAAACTCAGGCATAGCTCTGAATAACAAACTCACATTAGCAACCAGTGTGTAAGCTACTGTACTGCAAACAATTGTGGCTTGTTATTTTTAAGCTTTTGAAGAACTGAAAGAAATCGCTACATTTCCGTAACCTGTTTGACGACGTACAATTCGATGACACTTCACAAGGATAAGAGCTTTTGGTCGCAGCGGTTGACATGAACTTGATTTGCGTTATTGTGGTAGAACAGCCTTTTCCATTTGGCAGCAGTAGTTAACTTGCTTCATAAGATATATTTCGACGATCTGAGAGATCTTTATTGATGGACTGATTTGCCAGACAAATTATTACTTTGCAACTTCATCGAGTTGCTTAAATATCCTTTTATGTCCAAAGCAGTCTATGAATCAGTGAGTTTAACACTGATTTACACTACGGTCATGTCAAAAAAGCGAATTTTGCGGCTTTTTTTCAAAGATATTTTTGTGGTTAATCTTAGCATAGAAGAATCAAGAAATCTTTCAAGATTCACGAGCGACAAAATACAGTATATACCGCGTCGTACTTATTTCTCTCGTCTATGTTCAACTTTCAGATCTGAATTGCAAGATCCTGTGTAAGAATTGACATAAATGCACCCAAAAGCTCTTCAATAAACACTTTTTGAAATCACCACAGTTTATTTAAGTATTTACCTGAGTTGTCTTTGACATACGATTGGAAAGTCTTTCAGTACATTTAAATTCTGACGGCAAGTTAATGTTAGTGATTAATACTAATATAACTACATATAGCGCGGACATAAACAAGCAGGGCTAAAACTGCTTCAGAGTCTGGTGGCGGGTCCTGGAAAGGATATTATGGCTGGTCCCCCTCCCCTTAAACCAAAACGAATCTCCTTGAAATAAGGCCTTTGGTAGAAAATACCCACCTTTTGCTGTTCTTAGCCCCAAAACAAACAGTATACTCGAAACGTCATAGTCTACACCTGACAACCGTTTCTCAGTAACCCCTCGCACAAAAGCCATGTAGATCCACAGCTTCCAAATACTGGGCTAATTTCTTAGAATACATGGGAGATGCAGTATTAGATATGGTAGTGTTTTAGTATCTTCACAGTAATTTTTCAAGTACACTCATTGATGGTTTTCCGTTTTGGTTTGCCAAATCGCACCAGTAGGAAAGATTCAAATGGATTTTGTGCGACTGTATGGTTTTACACGGGCCACACGACTGTATGTTAATGAAAATCTGTCTTTTTTTAGTACACAACATTGTCGGCATCGTCTGTTCCATGTCTGGGAAGTTCTTCGCCACGATATCAATGGGCATCATTGTGTTGTACACGGGAGAGATGTTTCCAACTTTGCTGAGAAACACAAGTGTCGGGATATCTTCGATGTCGGCTCGATTCGCAAGTGCCGCAGCTCCCTTCTTGGTATTTACAGGTTAGTTTGTGTGAAGAGCATAGTAGATTTCTAGAGTAACAATTTGTGCTTTTTTAACCAACGTATCAGCTTAGTCGTAATCCGTCATCAGGAATATTAATAAAAAATAATTAAGTTTTTGGTTTCGTACATTCTGTTTCTGAGTCGTTGATCGCTCTCCGTCAACACAAGTCTTGCTTCTGTGGTGACGTATCCGATCTAAGATCGCCAGCATAAATTTTTACGACGATTTCAAACGCTTGGGAGTAATTTTGTGTTTCCAGCAAAACAAATGGATCGGGTACAACAAAACCGTTTATTCAAACATATGTAATGCACTTAGGGTTTCTCTGCAATATATGAACAACCGCTGCTCAGGCAATTCATTTTGCATTGAATAAAGAAGTGATAATTTTGTTTTCTAACAAATTTTTGTTAACAAACGTTCTTTACACGTTTGCATGCAACTCGTGTAGCTGTTCGTTTTAATGCTTCTTCATCTTAGGTGAAGTTGTCNATCTGTCTATTCCTTTCTACGTGATGGGTTCGATGTCTCTGTTCGGGGCTGGATTAGTCCTGATTCTTCCAGAAACCTCAAACATTCTTCTTCCTGACTCTGTGCAAGACGCTGTCAATCTGGACAGGGGCAGGTAGAGATTATTTTACACTACGTTTGGCCAATCATTTGCACCAACGCTTTTGCCTGTAGACTATTGATCAAATGATAAACAAGGACGCAGTGATCAGTGGTTCAAACAAAATTATATTTGACTTCTACGAAAATAAATCCACCTACCATTAGCATAACTTCATCGAACGAAACGAAAAACGTAGCACCACAAATCAAGAAATTAGCATGACAAAAATAAGCCGCACAAAGTTTTGTCAACTATTAAATCAGTGGCAAAGATACGTGAGTGATTTTGTGACTCGTGATCAGTGCAACGTCTCTTCAAGGTGATCAAACTTTTCTTAGGATAATTAATCAAGACGTTTATATGGACATCATTTTGACTGCGCTTGCAGTATGCTCACAAACGTGGCCACACCAACGCCTGCCCGTGGTGCCCCTGATATCGCAAGAGTTGCTCTGTTAATATCGCGATCGGTCTGTCCAAATGTGTGATTTGGCCAGCTGCTGTCATCAAAAATGCAAAATTAAACCGATCGCGCATGGTAGTCGCGCTCGTGAGCGTGACCAAGGACAGCGCTCAGGTCTTGGGCAGAGGGGCCCGTTCGAAAAATTCGTGACAGTCTCCACCACCAGATACGGACAAGTGGAGGCCAACGCTGCACCCGGTTCTCATCTAAGGCGAATGGGGGCAGTGCAGAGTACTTCTCTTCTGGGAAACGTGAAAGTCTCGCTCAGCTGAAACGACAATTTCGCTGCGTAAGTTACTAATGGGCAAATGGAACGTCATTTCACTCACAACAAAAGAACACAAACTGGTTGAGGAAGTCAAACGATATTCTCCGGATGTTGTTGGCATTTCTTCGACTAAGCGTCGTCGTTCTAACACTGTTGAGCTGGGCGATGGGTAGATACTCTTCTACTCTGGCGTTGAGCCAGCAAAGTTTGCCCAGCAGGCTGGAGTGGGGCTGCGTGCAAGCCATCAGGTGGGAAATTGTGCTGATGAATGGATCCTACTAGGAGGAAGGGTGTGCATGTTGAGTTTAAAAATATTGGACCGCTCCATACGTTTGATACAGGCACACACGGCCAAAACTCACGCGAAGAGTACCCAGAATTCGTGGAGGAAATTAGTGGTGCACTGCGCAGGGTTAAAACTAACGAATTCACGATCCTTCCGGGAGACGTTTAAATTTCTGAAAACTCCTAAACTTACTGCAAGTTTAAGTTTACGATTAGAAAACGTCTGTTTTAAAATCCCTATGAACATCAGCTGGCATGTTGCGCAGGGTATGTGTGTGGTCGAAAAATTGCCCGTGGCCCTTTCAAAAATGGCGCGCAAGGCCAGTAAACTTGCTCGTACCTGCATTAATCGATTTTTTGATAAAGTCCATGTTGTTGCAGAAAAATTTTTTCATCGATACGACTGCAGAAGCGAGACAAAGAAAAAGCTATTGGTGTCAACGATTGCTGATCTGGAGCGCAGCTCTTTGGAATTTGATTCAAGACAACCCTTTGCTTCATACTGACAGCCGGAGTCGATCGTGAATTAGGATTGGCAGAAAAATATTTTAGTTTCTCTTGGGAATTATTTTGCGCATTCTATCATGCGGAATGCCTGAGTTCTTTATCAGAATTTTCAAAAAATATTGTTTGAATAGAAAAATTTATTCGACAAATATATTTTGATACAACATGTAGCACGGTACTTGTGTGAAGGCACACTAATGTGTGAAGGCACGCTCATGCTTGAAGGCACACTCATGACACATAATTATTTCCAGACGTTTTTATTCTTTTATTAAAGGACGTGAGGTAAAGTAGACTTTTGTTTTTCATTTGTTTAACCAGGCAACCAAGCTACAAGACACTCAGAAATAGTTTATATTTATTTTACTAAATGAAGCAACATTTCAATTCCACCGCAATGTAATTGTGAGCGGGTTTGCAACATGATAAATAATTTCGGTTTACCTTTAGGTATAAAAACTGGCAACTTGCAACGTATTCAAGGTTTATTCTAAGTGTTTTGATAGCTGCAACCTTTATTGAGAAGTTATGCCAACTGTATAATTTGTCTTTCTTACAACATGCAACATATTTCTGCCACTGATTTTGCAAAAATCCTCAAACTTACCAACAAACGTATCCTTGTAGTTTCCACAACAGTTAGCAGTATCGACATTTCTCCACAAATATTTCAGCATCTACGTGCATTCCATTTCACGAAATGCCACGCAAAAACATGTGTTCACAGACAAGGTATTTATGTGACTAAAATGCATGGACGCCGGAGAGTGGAGGTGGGCAACGAGGGGGGAAGTGCTTTGTTACAACATTACTGTCGGTAATTTCATGGTTTATCAAGATCGACTTGAAACAAGTTTATTGCAGCTATTCGTGCACCCAGAAAATTCAGAATGGTTTTCTATAATTTCTGTTGTTACTTTGAGGTCAACAATGTTGCGAAACAGAAACAAGCACAATTTGTAACGATTTTTTTTTTCTGCGTTTTCCATTGCTCTTAATTGTTTTAAAGTGTCCCCACTCCCCTTCCGCTGATCCGGCGTTCCTGCTTAAATGCACGATGAAATTTCCGCAATCCGGAACGTTTTCTTGGTGTGTGTAGATTTAAGCTCAAGGAAGTCATGGCACGCAAACCCATTTTTCTGATACATTGCAATTACCAGGATTGATGTCTTAGAACATTTTTCGGTTGGTGTGTACAGGCTCTTAAAAACACTTTTTGTACAAAACTTCGGTCAAAGCATCTGAATAAACGTTTGAATTCATTTATAAATTGTACTGTGAAGAATGTCAATTTGTTATGTCCCTTATCTCTTCGTGGAAGGGCCATGCTTTCCTCATTCCAGGCTCGTTAAGAAACTTGCTGTATTAGGGTCAAACACACGGAAACGGAGAGGCCACNACTTTTCATAAAACAAGTTTGATTTTTACCTATTCTGCCAATATATACATGGCCCATCTTGATTTGACAATGAGTTGCTGAGCATACAATCGAGTGCGTACGAAAGCACAATATGCGTAAAAGAGCGCATGAAAACGTACGTACAAGCAAGGTACAAGACGACACACATAATGTTAAGGCTAAGTTATTGCAGAGTTTGCTATGGTGTCTCAGATTCACGCACTTCGCCATCCATGAAAGTGTTCCGATCGCAAGGCAAACCGAGACGACCGGACTTCGCAGAGAGTTCACCAATCATGTCCGACATGATTTGAAAGCCTTTTCTGCTGGTTTCTTTACACCGTGGGCCAGGCAAAAAAGCTATATAGTCGATGTCCACACCTACCATCACCGTAACTGACGTACTAGGCATTAAACTACCGGTTGTTCAGTCAGGATTTAGCATAAAACGGCAGATTTATAGTTGCGAGTGGCCACCTACAGAGAACAACAGAAAAGTTGTAAAGCCTAAACAGAAATTGGACCTGAACTGAGACCGGTAATGAGGAGACCACGACAGAGTAACTGCATGCGTTGGTGCGTCGTGCAGGAGCAGGCAAATTTTTGGGGGTGCGAAGGATATTTTGCCCGAATTTGCCCGAAAAAATTTTATGCGATATATTTTCTCTCTACAAACATTCTGTAGCTGTTAGTACATAATATTTTCTTCTACCTAATTGCCATAGACACGAAAGTAGAAAATCTGGTTCTTGAAATTTGGTTCTGAAAAACAGTACGCTAGGCCGTACAAGGACATTGTCACAGGAAAGCTGGCTCAGTACTCTGAGCGTCTGCCTCACAGTTTCTAGGTTTTTTATTTGCATTCCAGCTATTGCTGTCAGCAGGCAACCTCAGACCTGGCCGAGGTAGGCATGAAGCTGCTTCCTTCTCTGAATACGTATATGTGAAATATGTGGCAGGTATCATATTATGTATATTATATTATGACTATGCCGTGAGTTTCACAGCATTGTCTGTTCAGTTGCACATACTGTATATGCAACAGACAGTGTGGAAAAATCTGTTCATCCAAACACTGTAGCTGAAAGTAAAAACAAAAGCTTTACTGTACTTGCCTGGTATGGATTCTACTACTATGAAGTAGGTGCCCTGCAGTATACTCCATTCCCTCAGTGTACAATTAATAAAACATAAATGAAATAACATCTTTTGCCAAAACTTTTAAGTGAGTCAGTTACTCATCAACGCCCACCAACTGAAACATGATTTTGATAGAAATAGTTCTCCATTTTATATATAATAATGGATTTTCTGTGGTACAATAAACTCTTATTTATACACTCAGTGACAAAGAAGTATAATTTCATTAATATTGCTAAAAATTGGTCGAAACTTTTTGCCCAAAATGTCTGAGATTTTGCTCAAATTTTTGATGAATCAAACCTTTTGGGTATGCGCTTGTACCCCCAGCACCTCCAACACAGTGTTGGTGTGTTTGCAACATTGAACCAATAGGCAAACAGAGACCGGACGTGGAACGTGAAGAGCGGTTGTTTGCTTCTACTGTGTGTTTTTATCCTAAGATGTGTTTGGTTTTCCATAAATTTCCATAGTATGTAAAAAAAAACNATTTTCACCTGTCACGACACCAAGACATCTTGAGGGAACACGTGGAGTAATGTTCCNGGAACACTAATCAGTGAGCTACGACGCAGGCCATTTGTTAATGGCTGCACGAGTGTTGGAGCAAGAAAATTTAAGCCCTGGAGCTGCTAACTGTTTTGCTGCACCATTCCGTGTCTTGACTTCATTCAAAAAAATCGAGAGTTCTCATAATTTTTTCCGAAGTTTACGTTCACCTAAATTTGACTTTTATTTGTAAACTTCAAATCTAAATACAGTCCAACGCCCGTCACGAAATGCCCGGCCCAACTTACAGCTCTGTTCCGTGGTAACAAATTCATGCTGATTCTTCATACAAAATCCAATGCACAAAGGGTGATTTGCCTTAAGGGCAGAAAAATGTTTCATCAATCTTCGTAAAAGATTTAAGTGTCTATGAAATCTCACTAACTAAGTTAATGAATTAAAAAAAATACATTTGTTGCCGCCTGAAGTAACTCTATCTCATCTTCATGGCCATATGACTAAGGCGACCGCTCTAATTGGTGTGTTAAAAATGCATCAAAGTCCCTTAAGAGGAGATAGGCGCCGTAGATCACTTGTGACACCCCGAAAAGAGTACAAAAGCGAGTATAAACCAAACCCAGGGGCGTAGCAAGGGGGGCACATTTCCCCCTGTGCCGAATCACTGGGGGGCGCCGAAAAGTATCAACAACGTCCCAAGTACTTTCTTCAGTGCAGTGCATCATTCCCAAAAGACCTTTGGTTCGAACATGGGGGCGCTAAACTTGCTTCTTGCCCCGGGCGCCATTAACCTCGGTACGCCCATGATCAAACCGACCTGAATTTCTTAACTTGTTTATCTGGTTTGTTGAACAGTTGTTGATAAGGTCTGAGGCTGTTTTAGCTTTCCGCTCTTATTGCCGAACGTACTCAGGTGACTCGCCTGAAAGCAATGGATGAACTGTTAGAGAAACATCAATTTCCACTTCCTTCGTAGCCTGCGCAGCTGTCGCGAACAACGGTCAGGTTGCCTTCGACCCATGCATGTACCTTGCGTTGACACTAGTGCCAAACATAGAGTAGGCTTGCGGTTGCTGTGAACTGCGTGTGGCAGAACGAAGCGCTTCATCTTTGGATTTAGATTAAGCTTCAACACTACAAGCTGCAGAACGAGGAAAATTTATCTCTAGAAGTGTCAAGCGGCGTTATTTGCCTGTCAACAGCATCTATCTATAAAAAAGCGTCTTCCATGGCCTAAAATAAGCATGAACTACGCGGCAAAAGTGCCGCCCAGTTGTAAAAATTTGCAGCCCAGTATCACCGAATTTTAGCCGCTGGGCGGCACTGAATTTTTGCACTGCACTTCAAAACTTTACTAAATATTCTCGTTACACCTGAAAACCATTGTAGTGCTGATGCAGAAGTCACGCATTCCTTCAACTCAGACCGACACATTGGCATTTCATGTTTACTGATGCAACAAACAGCATTGTCTGTCTTCAAACATTAGTGTCGATTATATCGGACCCAGGATTGCCATTTTTCCGCTAGATCTAACGGATTTTAAACTTGTGTAGCTGCAAAATAACTGGTCTGGTGGCCTAAATCCGTTAGATTCTAGCGGATATAATTATATTATATCCCAATTATAATCGGTCTAGCAGGGTATATGCAGCTGGTCTTATTCAAACGGATTCTAGCGGAATTTTGCAAATTTTCTAGCTTGAAAGGTGTGCTTTGGTAAATCTGATCGATCGGATCGTGTTAAATCAAGAAAAGGGCCAGAGATACTAACAGTTACTTTGATTGTGCAGGGAGTAGTGAATTTGGTTCAACCCTCGAGCGTAAGATGTCTCACAAGCAGCTAAAAGAAAAACTGTTAATGCTTTTTGTTGTGAAAGTTACCACGAATAAATTGTAGAAGCAGCAGTGCCGCAGCCAGAATAAGGCCATGGTCTCCCCGAAACAAACTTGCTAAGACTTCTACTGGTGTTTTATATCAATTTTCAACATTTAGAAAGACATCAGTGACTGACGACATCACTGACTGGCCCCTTCCGAACAAAATTATTGGCTGCACTACTGAGAAGCAGTCTGGAAGAGCAAATATTGAGAGCACTGCTTGCGTTTCCAGACTGCTATACTACAAGTTAAACTGCGCATCACTCATTCCCAGTGGTGCCAAGGGGCTCAGTCATTTCAGCACCAAACGTTTTAGGTTTCAACATCAAATTTAAGGTATAAACATCGAAAAACGTCACAAGTCTGGGTCTTGTTTTCATAAAAAAAATTTCTTTATATAACCTACAGAAAAAGACATGGTTTTGTTTAATTTTAATAGAAACTATAACATAGAGATGTTACTGCAAGTTCCTTTTCCAAACTGTTTGTTATAAAAGATAACTCTTACTATCAATGAATTATTCTACTTCTTTAAACTGAGACCGAAACTTTGACATTACAAGTTTGATGATGCAACAAAGAGCATTGTCTGTCTATATGTTATTAGCTTCGATATCGTGCAGAACACATGTAGCCTAAATTGGAGGCATAAGCGTTGACATTTTTTTCTTCCATTCATTTGCCCATTAAAGAACTACGCGTATTTATTTGTTATGCTTTTAACGCGTCTCATGTCCGAATTCCGTTTGTATGTCGAAACTTGGTAGTTGCATTTTTGAAAGAAGAGGTTGAGGATAGTGGCATAAAGCAGGGGTGCCTAAACAATGGGTCGCGACCCAATTTTGGGTCTCGAGACCTTCCACTTTTTTGCCAGTCTCATTAGACAGACTAAATGCAATTATTTACTCTTTTATGTGCAAGTTTCAAAAAATTTTGAACAAAAAACTTGCTACTGTGAAAAGCAGCCTTAAAATGATATTTATTTGTAAAGTATTTTCCGCAAAATTGTATACTCACGAAATGTTTCGGTCGCGATGATTTAGAACTATTTTTAGGGTCGCGCCACAACGTACGGTATTTGCGGACCCTTGGCGTAAAGGACGGGGGGAAAGGGAGCGAACCCCCTCCCTCCGGCAAGCTAATGTAAAAACCGGGATTTGGTATTCATTTGGATTTCAGTAAGTTGCCGTCTTTTTGCGTTTTTCGTAGTGTTTTCCGGTAATTTCGGGTTTGTTATAGACATCCACATCCGGATTCTCTATTGTTTTTCAACTTTTTTCTGATTATCGGCTAGTTGGCCCCATTCAGCTAAGTTTTCTCCCCCTGGCTCAAACCTCTTGTTACGTCACTGGTTGTGGAATACACTGAAGACCCAGTGGGTTTGTTCATTGTGGAAGGAGCGAGACAGTGGAGTAGGCGACTTATTCACCGCCAAGTTTTTGAACTGCTAAAGACGGTTAGAGGATCAGTACTGAACAAGCTCCCTTAGTGCTATTTGATTTCTTATCCTCACAGCATGCTGCAGAACGAGCTGTCAAGGCAACCTTCAGTCTTGAATCAAAAACTCCTCATAGCTCTCAATGGCACAGCAACTGCCAATTATGATTCCAGATCCGCACAGTCTCGTCGCCACGCGAAGCTTTGATGGGCTTAGCCTCCCTCCAAACAAAACACCAACAGTATAAATCAGTGGAGTTTTTTTTATCAAATTTTCAGAATATCAGGCCACCCTGCACAAACAAGGAAAAACTATTGATGACTTTCTCTCGGCGGATCTGGACCCGCAATTTGTAAGTTTCTTACTGCGAAGAATAGAAGACTCAGCAACAGCGACTTGGGTCTACACAAACAATCCGAAGAGAAAGCAATGTGTGAAACTCCGCACCGACTGGGATATTCGTTTCAAACGAATAACATTAAGTGAAAATGAAAGGTTTTGATAGTCGGTTTTCAAGACACTAACACAAAACCAAAAAATGCACCACTGCATAATCGATTTGAAACACCATCAGATTCTGGATTCAGCTGGACCAAAGAGCAAACAATGCAAGAAATGCTGTTCTTTTTGCTACACATGTTGTATCGTAGCATTCGCCACCAGATTTCAAATCAAGCAGATAAATTAGCTCTTCTGGCTATTATTTTATTATCAGCCGACGTTTCGCCCACCTATTCAAGGGGGTTTCCTCAGGGCAATGGCTGTAGGCGGCTTAGTCACTGCCAAGTTTTTTTTAACTGCTAAAGAAAGGCATTGCCCTGAGGACGCCCACTTGAATAGGTAGGCGAAACGTCGGCTAATAAAAAATAATCGCCAGAAGAGCTAATTTATCTGCTTAACGCAAGAAGTTTACACGAAAATCCGTAGGCTTCATTTTGCAGATTAGGGTTTCTCGGGCTGATTCCTGTCAAGTAGAAATCAACCGTGGTGTCCTCGGGACATGTTTCTATTTCCAAATGACAGAAACTAGTGGTATTCACAAAGTACGTTTTCTAGAAGTCTTCCTTGCCGTCAGACACGTTGTCAGTAGGTAGGAAATTGCCATGAAAGTATAGAAAAATTTTGCCGCTTTTGATGATTTGCCTCCTTCCAGTTGAACGAATACGTAACCTTGTTTGGTCGTCCCTAGAAGAACTACAGTTTTCCCAGCCAACTATACTGTAATTCCTAATTACTGTCATGGTTGTCGCACAGTGAAAATTTCTTATTTTAAGCTATGGCGTCTTCTCTTTCTATCAGTTTTATGCTTGTGTCAGCCTTTTAACCTAGTAAGTCATTGGAACTCGTTTCAGAGCACAAGGTTGTTCTAATGGATCTTGCTAGAGTTATAGCACAGACAAAATTCTTGCTTGCCTATTACTTAAAGCATCTTTTCATCTTTTAGTTATCGTTGTTGCAGTTTTACACGAATACCTACGTACTTTCCGGTTTCCGCTTTGTTTGTATTCACAGAAGAGAAAACCAGTTGTGGGGATATCACGTTTAATCTTCGCTGACCCGCATGAAATGCAAAACAAATCACCAATCTGCTCACGCTCTTGTGCTTCAAGCTATGTTAAGGGTTTTTATGAAAGTAACGTGTGACTGTGGATTGTCCTCTACGCATGAAAAGCGTTAATCCGGTCTGGTTGTTTGTAGGTATTACGAGAAAAATTAGGTGGGGCGCTTCCTCTGGGGAGTACCTTGCACTTCACAGGCCAGCATGGATGACAGGAAGGCACTGATGTTTGAATATATAATAGGCTCAAAGCGATTTTTGACTTGAAAATTGTGTTTGGACCATGCCTTTCACGTAAGCACAAACCTAATTGCCAATTTTTCTCTTAAGGGGAGAGATACAGTTGCCGGCAGATCGATACGTTGAAACTCATTTAAGACGACATGTCATGGAGATCGACCGAATTTACCAGAATAATCACTAAAAACAAAGAAAACTATCCTTCAAAAACTTGTGCTAGTTTTGGAAATCATGCCTAAATCTTGGAATTTTATTTTTTGTTGATTAACTAAAACTTTTTTAGTGTTTAAACGTCGAGGTGCATTTCGTCCATTTAGAAACTGAAAAAAATGCGCCATCGACTACAGAAGTGATGACGTAGTAACTCAATTATAAGAAGAATGTCCAACGAAAAAAATTTTGTATATGAAATAACAACATTTTGATTTACGGAAAACACGTCTTGACAACTGACTTGATATTAATGAATAAACGTTTTAGTTACGACGAATGCAGCGGCATTTGCGAAACAGCTTCGTGCAATAGTGTTTGCTAAATAGTATTTTAACCTTAACGTCGGTGAGCATTCATCCCCAGTTTACCTGCGAAGAAGCTTATAGTCAAGGGTCGTGCAGATTACTTCCTTCCGTCGTGGCTTATTTACAGTTGTTTGGTGGAGGCGGCCACGCACACACAGTGATGAAAATTTTGAGACAAGATAACAAGCAGCATAACTGCTGTAAAGCATCATCATAAGCTTACATAGGGCGGGTCACGATGTGATAAGCAAGGCGGTGATTTTGGAAAGAGTTGAATTGAGTTCAGTTTTGAGTTTCGGCATGTCGCTCCAGAAACTTTAGAAAATGAAATCAGTACAGTCACTTGCTTGCAGGTATCGCTTACTGTGTTGAAATTGTTTTGGTAACAGGGTTTGCTTTTAAATGCTCGTGTATGTTCACTTCATTGCACTAGTAACATTCACAGACTGGGTGGTTCCTGGAGTAGGTCTTAACATAAATCTGAATCTAAGTCAAAGGCCAAGTGAGATTAACACGTGTGCCGCAGAACACAATCTGCCGTCCTTGGCTCGCTGACATGTAGCTGCAGTATAGTACTAGATTTCACTGCAGAGGTCAGCAACCTACGCATGGCCATACCTACGAGAGGGGGGTACAAGGGGTACATAGTAATCGAGCATCAGAGGTACGTGGGGCCTGGGAGTATCGATTTTGGTACCCCTTGGTAAATTTTTCTCAGAAGCCCTGTGCATTACACAGCACACAAACTAAATCGTTAGTCTGGTCTTGTGTAGGTGGAGTAGCAATGAAGAAGCTTACTTCATATCACCACGTAGTTGGGCCAGCTTAGAATGTATGTTTGCGTTGCTGTTGCACTACTCATATTTCCTTGATGACGTAACAGTACGCCAAGCAGGTTGAATGTTTTGAAGTGGTTTCCAGTAACTCCCAATATCTTTATCAATTGAGATGCTTAAAAAAATCGAAGTATGAGAGCGATGTCTGCCACGTTGTTATAGTGTGTGCTGCCAAGAGTCAAGAAATGCCATGCAAATAGGCGATTTACTCTCTATATAGCTTCACCATTGTGCGTCATACCTTCGTACAGGGTCGCAACCAGCTGATATTATCGAGGGAGGGCAAAACGATTGTTACTTGTTGTTGGACGTAACAATTAAATATTATTTTAAATCTCAGGGGGAGCATTTTCCCGGTTGCTCCCTCCTGGTTGCGGGCCTTCCTACGTACAAGTAAAGCTTTCCAACCACGAAAACTCATTAACACTTACATAGGAAAGCTGGAATGTTGATGGTTCGACTGACGGCAAAAGGTTATAGGGTAGACGACTAGATTTAGTCACTTCCTGGAGCAGGACGACCCTGATTAAGAGCCATAGTGGCCATTCGATTCCTACGCTGTTGACTTTTAAGCTGACGTAAGGTTGAAACACTATCCATGCTGTGTTAGTTGTTACCAGGGTCGGATCCAGCTAGTAAGATTATGGGGGGGTGATTTCAATAATATCTGGTCACTAGCGCAGTCAGGAATGTTGTTCGAGAGGGGCCAGTCACTGACGTCGTCTTAAGTCCGACTGTTCCGTAAATGTTAGGGCAGTTGAAAATTGATATAAAGCACCAGTGAGAAGCTTAGCAAGTTTGTTTCGAGGGGGCCATGGCCTCTTTGGCCTCATTCTGGCTGCGTCACTATATTTGGTAGTCAAGTCTGATTACGGCTACACTACTGTAAGAGAGATCAAGTATATTTCACACACTTTTGTGACAAAACAATGAACGACATAAATGGCCTTATATCGCGAATGCTGTTTTTCGAATTGTACAAATTCATGGTGAAAAACGTTACTTTTGTAGGTTTTAGGGGGGGCGATATCCCCAATCGCCTCCTGTTGGTACGCCCTGGTTGTTACCACGCTACAAAAATACCAGTTTCCTCTGCGGAGGGTCGCAGGGAAGAAACCCCAGGAGGTCTCGAAATACCTCACAGTTTACCCAACAAAAATCTAAATATTTACAAAATGTCCTAATTTTCAGACAAACTGTAACAATTTTGTAGCTTTTGGTGAAATGTCGATGTTCTGCGTCACATCGAAGTATGTTTTTTTCTGCTTTTCCGTCGGTTGGAGCATTTTTAGCAGTTTACTAAGGTCAAAAACCATTCAAAAGTGAAAATTTTCTGTACAAAGATCTATGGAATTCAGTCTCCCATTTGGGCAGTACTATTCGCATGTATCCTGTTTCATAGTAAAAGATTTTGAAGTAAAAAACTTTTTTTTTTCAATGCAAACCGCGGAAAAATTGATTTTACAACGTTAAGCGTAGATTTTCAGGCCGTGTTTAAGTCTTATCTCAATAAAAGTCTTGACTCGAAATAACTCACGGTTAACAACAATATCAAATAATTCTGCTAGCTGCAAAACAAGACGGGACCAAGGTCGGGAGATATAGTCATCCCAGAGTTGTAAGTTGGGGGATTTTCGGGCTGGGTTCGGGCTGAAGTTTGTCAAAATGTTTCGGGCCTGCATATAAATGTTTTTCGCAACGACGGACACTTTTGTCACCATTACAGATGAAGCAATCGACTTCATTAACTCTTCAATAAAAAAATTGAATTGCGATTATTTAGTCATAGTTAGTTGCTGCGCCACCAATACCCCGCCTTTGAGCGAATCTTGACTAATTCGTTGAATTGGCTTTTGGGCGTAAATCGGGCTTCAAAAATAAATGTCAGTCTCGGGCTGGTTTCGAACTTCAAAATGAGGCCCAATTACAACTCTGGTCACTCTATCTGCTCCTTGGTCGACCTCTGGGCCGCTTCATTCTGGGCAAGCTGCAGCATGCAGGACTTGCCACGCCAATTGCTTATTGACTCATAGTTTTCTAACAAGTGAGCAATGACCTAATGCTGAGCAATGAAACTATTTTCACGTAAGCTGTGTGGCTAGTTGGAAAAGCATGCGACAACGATGTTTTGAAAGTGAACAAATATTTACATAAAACTGCGATGGTTTACATAAAACTTGAAGCACCCAAAATGCGTACCTTTAATGTACGAATTCATCATTTATCGAAAACCTCAAAAGTATCTTTTAAAGCTTTAGAAAGTGTTTGAACGGTTTGCAAACTTTCCAACCACTGCTACGCTTGCAAGTTGCAGGGTGAAACTGAAACATACCCCAACATCAAGACCGCCACAGTGATATCGATATGTTGCGCACTGACGACCTGTCGATCAACTATCAAGCAAAGGTCACCCTGCCGAGGTCACTTTGTTCCATGCCTAAACTCGTGAACAGATCCAGGGGGAGACCTACTGGTAAAAAACATCATTATGGTGGTACAACACTGCCTTGGTAAATTTTACAGCATCCCAGTCTCTAAGAAAAAAGAAAACTCTTTTGTACCCATGTTATTGTTTCACCACAGGTGATGCGTGTATAGCCTTCTATATGATGTACCAAGGGAGGTCTATGACATAAATAAAATAGCCTCAGTATATCAAACGTTGTATACCAGGGATGGGGAACCCGCGACCCGCGTGAACGTTTGACATAGCCTGTATCACAATTTTCGTTACCCAAGTTAGAGCAGAACATCGCGTGAAAACGTAGCTCCATGATAAGCAGGTACTTAGATAAGAAGTCAAGAGAAGTCGCTCTTCCTCATAATGAGATAAGGGCAGAATTTTAGGACGAAATTGATTGATTTTGCGGCCCGCAGGCGATAATGCACAATTCACGCTGCCCGTGATAGTCGAGAGGTTCTCCACCCCTGTTGCATACTGTAAATCAGGGGTGTGCAACCCGTGGCCTGCGGGCCAATATTGGCCCGGGAGCCGAAGTTCTGTGGTCCTCGGAAAGGTCCATGTTTTGAAGTGAGCTTTAGGTTTTCAAAGGATCTTTTTAATCTTCCGTTGGTGGCCAGTGAGTTGTCTAACCCGCAGAGCTTAACACATGTAGCTGTGGCCCATGGACCAATCTGGTTATTTCCGTTTGTCCGGAAGTGCTGCATGATTGCACGTCCCTGCTGTACATCATCCGAAAGATTATTAACGTGAAAGAAAAACTTGGTGTGCTATTTAGCTGTAATTTCTTGACAACGACTTTCAAGAATTCGCTTGAAAAATCTTATTAACGATTATTCGGTTTGAAGCTGCAGAAGGACAACACCATTAGTACCAATCATAAAACTGCACCAGCTACTTAGGAATAATATATGCTTTTTTAATAGGGAACCATAACATACGCAACGTTGTTGGAATAATTATTTTAGCCTGCACAAGAAATACTGCAATTTGAAATATTTAGCTTGCACAAGGTTCTTGAAATGGCAAAATCAGAAATAGTTTCCCTTATGTTTGCCAATTCTTTCACTTTTTATTTTTTTAATAACTTGTATTTGCGAAAAAAGCATAAACGTGTGGTTTGAATATACTGATGACACACACTATGAAATTAACGGAAGTTTTCCAATTCATGATATATGTTTATAACGTTCAGTCGAAGTAAACGCTGTAA
>JGI24158J21664_10001754_pt1 | contig 25102 bp, 16 predicted proteins | sample Ectturendosymbi3_FD_21664 | JGI IMG/M metagenome (IMG submission 21664) | reverse complement strand
GTTTGAGGTTGTAAATTCCTAAGAGGAAAGTGAAAATGAACGTTTGCAGTATTTGGCCGTTTGCACAAATTTCGGATGATTTTTATTAGCTTTATATTTGGCAATGTGCCAGATATTTTGTTGCAGCATTATTCAAGGAGTTAACTTTATTTACCATCAGAGAAATGTGAGGTCTCCAGTCTCGGTCTCGAACTTCCAGGTATCGGTCTCGGAGGTTACGGTCTCGACTACATCACTGGCATGTTGCAAAGCTTGTGAGTGGATTGTTCGATCGTTACTTTTTATCACGTAGCAATAACATGGCAACAAATCTTCAAAGGTGCAGTTACGGTCGTAGGTGTTTCGCTGCATGTGACTGTTTGACGCAGACATCTTTGGCAGAAAATGCTGCGAGACAGTGACTGCTAATAGCGATAAGCTTCGTAGTTTTTTTACTGTGCAGTGTGAAAAGAAGCATGAATGAAAAAGAAGCATTGCTGGGCCAACAAAGTGCGATGTTTGCGATTGCTGCGTAGCAGCAGGGGAGAAACAGGCTTAGATGGCGCTAGGGACAAGAAGGTTTGGCGCCCCGTGTTTGAACCTGAGGTCTTTCGGAAGCAAATGAAGAAAGTATGTGCGACACTGTTGGGACTTTATGGCGCCCTCTGCAGTGATTTGGCGGCCCCATGTTGATTCAGAACTCAAGGAAGTTTGCCCGCCTTGCCCCCTCGTTAAGCGCCTGCGTAGCAGGGAGCATTTTCGTTGTGGTGTAGAAAGGGCAAAGGGTTTTGTTAACATGCATTTGCATTGCATCATCAGCAATCTTGAAAGTATAGGCCTAAGCAAAATATCGAGTTTGCTCCCCCTGGAAAAGTTCCTGCGGACGCCCGTGCTTCTGACTTAATTTTTTTCAAATTTCTGGCATTTTGCCGACGTGTTTTGATTGCTCTTTCCTGCAAATACAACAAACAAAAAGTCTTTGGATTACAGAAATTTTAATCAACCATTTCTTTGCAATGTTCAAAGTCACGAGACTTGAAACTTCCGAGACCGAGACGAGACCTGAAACCTTAGAGACTGAGACTCGCAAAAATGGGTCTCGAGACTCGTCTCGAGACCGAAACCAAGTCTCGAGACTCCATCACTGTCACATACTCTAAGAAAACTGATGATTAGGGCTGAGAAATTCGTGTTTAGGTAAGTGTGTCGGATTAGGGTTTGGTTTAGGTTGAGAAAAAGAAAAATAAATAAGGCCAAACACTAAGTCCAAAAATTTTCAGTGGTTACAATTTGCCTGTGCTATAGCTTGCTGTGGGTTCCTGATGGTGTTGAACAAATCTGAGATTTTTGCAATCCAAATCCAGTCCAAAATTTTCATTGAGTAACCCAGTCCGGTCCTCATCCGGTAGACCTGTCCAAATATTTGATCCAATCCCGTTTATGTCCGAAAAAAAACTCTGATTAAGCATTTGACAGCAGTGATCAACGCAGTTTGGATATCCATATCTGATCCGGTTGAGTTTTTTCGAAATCCGGTCCGATCCGGTTCCGGTCCGAATTGCAGAGTCCGGTTGGATCGTGATCCGGAAACCGGATCATGTTCAACACTGGTACCTGGCATCTAACCAAAATGTTTTAATTTGCACAACACACACCAAAAAATAATTGCCAAACTTTTTTTCTTCATTCTGTGAAGCAGAATATCTGAGAAATAAGAACTGGTGAAAAATTTCGCAGCGGTCAGAAATTTCGCTTGACACCAGACGTGGCCGCAGTCAATTTTTGAGACTCCAACTCCGCTCCTGTTCCAAATTTTTTAATCCGGGACCGGATCCCTGTCTGGCTGCTGTTGAAATTTGAGAATCCGACCCCTGTACAGACTCCGGCTATATTCATCGATCCAACCGTAATTTACACATGCGTTTACCTAAGAAGTGAATGCACAGACTCCTGCTACTGCTGAAATGTTCCGAAAGAAAAACGCGGAATCCTGCTGGAGACGACTCCGGATCCGGTCCAACCTCCGCTTGACACCGGGAATTTTCTTTATAGAAATCAAGCAAATATTCTGATCTTGTCCTGATCCAATTTTTTTTAGGAAATAAATATACAAATCCAATCCTTATTGGAAAAAATCGCAATATCCTGCAGGATGTCCAATCCTGATGCTGTCCATGCTCACTTCTGATAGATGCTAGAGCTGTTCGGATAATGATTTTTTGGATCCCGGATCTAATCTTGTTCCACAAAATTGATTTTGATTCTGTTCCGGATCCGTTAACAACGAGACACAAGCAAACCGAATCGTGTTTGATTCCGGTTATTATGAGTGAAACATACAACCAATGACCATTTTTCCGCAAAAACAAAATCCATGCGGATCTGACTGTAGAAGAGAAAGCCTCACTCCTGATCCGGGTGGAGGTAGCAGGAGTCCGGTTCCAAAAAATACAAACTCCAGTCCATGCAAACCTCTGATAAACACTAACTCCTTGACTACGTTCACCTTGCTGCTAATATGAACTCAACGCTATATGTGGAGTCTGGACAAAGGTGGATACAGTTCTCATAGCAAAATATTCCCAGCAGAACTTTTGCCATGGATGGCAAAATATACACTACCATTTAACAAATCTGTAAAATCACATTACCACTGCATTTTTTGATGTGGTTAGAATATCCAGTAATTAAATGAAAAAAATGTTCTCAGTCGGATCCAGTTGTGATCCGGCCAAAATTAACTTCAGTCCTAATCGTGTGCTGCTCCGCGCTCATCTCCAGAGTATGAAAGGAAACGATCAGGAAAATTTTCATAGGAAATCGATTTCACTGCCATCAATCTTAATCGATGCAATGACAATCTTTGTTTGCATTGATTAGATGTTTTGACATTTTGTTTTGATCCACTGAAAAATTGTTTCATTTTCGCAGGACTGCTTTTTGAATTGTGTGCGCTTAACTGCTTAAATGCTTATTCGCTAAGTCATACGAAACAGAGATGAGCATTGGACCGAACTTGGATTGTGCTGGATCCGGACTATTACAAATTTTTTTGAATTTGGATTGGAGCCGGACTGTAAAACTCTTCCAAATTTAGGATCCAGACAGGAATTGGACTTAGTAGTTACCGGAAAAGAAATGCAGCATTTTTGTTGTGAAAAGCTGCATTTTTCAAGTATTTTGGACTGCATTTGGATTTGGACTTAACATTTGAAAAAAATTTTGGACTGTGTTTGGACTTGGACTGAGTTTTGAAAAACAGGACTGGATCTGGATCGTAAAATATGACTGTGCGCTCATCTCTGATATGAAACAATAAATCTCTCTCTTTTACTCCTCAGCCATGGATTATAGATATAAGGAACTTCATGCCTGATTAACTCCTCTCAGGCATTTTGTTCACATGACAACGCTTTTCCCGTTGTAGGACCGCTAGCTTTCTGTTGAGATCTGAAGTCCTATAGGCCAAAAGAGTTTTCCAAAAATTAAGGTGTGTTGTGGTGTAACTTTTCTTCATATTTTCAACTTTTCATTCATTCATTTTTCCCATTTTCCCAGTGTTGTACTGATTTCATAGTAGTTCTACCCGGACAAAGAAGGAAACCACATTGCTTGTGCAACAATCAGCACCTACCTACTGCTACTCCTACTTTGTCCTACCTAGAGTAGTAGTACCTAATAAGTCAACGGCTGCAGTAAGGAAAGGTATCGCATCCAGTCCGGTGTTCTTATTCCGTCTTTTTAGGCTGTCGACTTGATGCTGATCTGAAGTATGACTAAAAAAGGTAGAAAAAGCTCTACCACTCCTGGACAAGGAAGATGGGAGAGTGAATTGGTTGGATACTCTTTTGAGGATGTATGTGTTTGCAATAGGTTTGACTTTAAACTCGGAATTTGGTCTTTGTTTTGCTATATTAATGTCTATCATTGTTGTATATACACTAACTACTTCTTATACACCCTTTTTGTGTGTCATAGAACACATGTGTCATAAAAGTTTCTATAGTTTTTAGCAGTGTCTAAGTAGCCAAATATGGCTACCCATCAAAACTGAAAACCTTAGCATAATGTAGAGATCACCCACCAGCAGTTGCTACATTATAGCCAAAAGTGTTCAGAGTGAAATCTACCTTGCCTCTAGCTATGGTTACGCAAGTCGAATTAAGCAGTTATGACTTTGATGATAGTTCATATTCTCATGTGACTCATTCAGGGAAAAGTCAAGTGTTACTTGTAGTTGAGGTCCAAGATGTCATGGTTTCAATGCTCTTAAACTTGGTTAATGTAGAAATATAATATTTTGTTTGAAAAGCAATAAAATCAACTCAAATGAACAAAATGTGACAATTGGGAGCTATTTTAGCATAGTTCAATCAATCAAAGAATACTGAATGATCCATGTCACCGTAAACCTAAAATTGTAACCTTAACACTGTAACATCAAAACAGAAAACCTTAGCATAATTAGATTGCCACTAAGATCCATTTTATTAATAATGTTCACCCTATTATAAACTATTGTAAAGGCTAGTCTGAAAGTACTTTCATGCTACTGATACTCTTGCATTATGTGTTGACTGATCATTTCAGATCAAGATGATCCTAGGTTCTAAGAATCTATAGTCATAAGCAAGGTTTATTATGTTAATATAATGTATTTCACTACTTTATAACTAGTTTTGATATATAGAAGATAGGAACATGGTTGTCTTTATCCGAATTTAGCAACCCTTTCAAGATGTATCAAGTCCAATGTGTCTGCCAAACATAAACCATCAACTACTTTTTTGAGTTTTAAAATTTTAAATACAAATGCATGGTTTAAATCTGAAGCATCACTTGATAAAAAATTCCAAAGGCAAATAAGGAAATCATTTGACTTTTACTGTGAGTAATTGCTAGGTTCTGCCTTCTTGTTTTGAGTGGATATTAGATTGGTGTGGAATTTTACAATGCATTTGCATGTTTATGACTGAATGCAGTAGTTTCTGGCATGTATTTTAATGTTTATTCTTTTTCAGAATGACTGTATCATTACAAAAAGGATAACAAATTTTGTCAAAACAACAACAGTAGGTACGCAGGAAAATATAGAAAATAGGATGCATTACATAAAACATCAGATGCAAACAAAAAATTGGAGAAGCAAGCAGTGTACCCCAAAGTCAAAAATAGCAAATGAAAGGGGACCATTGCAAATATAACGAAATAATCCCATGGCAGTTCAATTAAACAACATATATTACAGAAACAAATATTAAATCATATAAACATAGCAATCATTTACATGACGCAAGTGATGGTGGGCAAGCAATGGGTGAAACGTTGAGGCATGTACAGATGAGCAGGTCAATCATGCACATAGCTGAGAGAAGTAAGCAACAATATACAAGGATTATGAGGTGGAAAGCAATGCAATAAACACAACATTTATCAGAACAAAAGCAAGGGCAAAAACAGTGTTTATCCACAAATATCATGAAGATGTAATACAATTACCCACGGACCATAATGGAGTACCACCGCTGCATGTGTGTCCCACCAGGCACATAGCACCATCGAATGAGGTTGAATAGGCAGAGGTAGAGACAGATTAAAAAAGGTTTAGCAGTAAACAGTAACCCAGTATGTGTCAGGTACATGGAAAACAAAATAACATTAGTTGAAGAGTGGAGTATTTAGTTCCAGAAAAGATATTATTTCATTCATACTGTGATGACTTATGGCATATATATATCCATCTATTGCACAACTAACATTGGTATCATGACATGGCACCATAATTCAGCTTTACAGAACTGCGGGCCTAGGCATTAAACTGAAGTCAATGTCTGTGACATCCTGGAGGTGAACATTGCTTTGTTGAAACCTCAAAATCCTTGTATTGCAGCAAGGGTGCTCTTCAGAAGGCCAAATCTGAGCTTTGTTCTAATTTAGGTTATGACAGATGCATATGGCTCCCTGCATTTTTCAGCTGTTTCTTCAGCTAGCATTCTGGTGTATTAATTATTCCTTTTCAGAATTGCTTACGTGTACTAATTAAGATCTAACTTGTGGTTTGCTATTCTTGGGATTTTTTTCTTTTTGTATCCTTTGCTAATCTCTATGATATGGACCATATGTCTGGGTCAAACGTAACCATCAATTAATAAAAATATATAATTTCTTTTGTTAGTTTCTTTTTATTCATCATATAATAAGGTTGTGTCTTCATAATAAGAAGTGAGTGCTATTCTGCAATGAAAATTACCAAAAAGATGTAAAAAATGAGAGATGTTAGCATGAAAACCAAAGCAAGAAAAAAAATATAATCTGAAACTAATGTCCCTTTTTGATATACAAGCATGATGTGAAGAACACTGTAAAATGAGTGTTGGCAGCTTGTGGCTAAACTAATGAAGTGCTAAAGCTGAATTTAATATAGTTGTAGCTTGCTATCTAATGTAAAACTTACAAAACGATATACAATTTTATGGTATTTAAATCATAAAAGGATTACTTATGAAATCATATGGTTTGTAGACATATAGTTTTGATGTGAAATACTGACAATAATTCAGATTTATACTATATCTAGTTCTCATTTTTATAAAACCCTCATTTTTTCCTATTATGTGTTTCAGGAAAGTTGGAATGCAAACATTCAGTTTGTTGTTGAAAATGATCTTTTGGATTCAGAGCACATCAAAGCATTAGCTGATGTAGTGAAAATTCCACAACGACGACTGTTTAGTTATTTACATAAAGAAGATCTCATGGAGATGGTGAGTTGTGAGTAAACCAAGTGCTTTGACATGTATGCAAAAATTAGTGAATGCATTAATTTGTGTTTTATCTGTTGCATTAAACCAGGATTTCTTAACTAAGATATATTTCCTTTTTTGGGTAAATTTTACCTACTGAAGGAGAAAATTTGCAGAATCATAGTTTGCAATAAACATACATTTTTCAGTTGTTAACAATAGGAAGTGTTCCACTAAAGCATGAGTCAAGTTCATGCTTAATGTTGAGTTCTTGCTTTTGCCACATCTCTTTACACAATTGGGTTACCAATTTTACTTTTTTATATTCAATTCCCAAGTCATTAATAAATGAAAAATGAGGATTATTTGTTCTTTGCTTTTATTAAAGTTAGTTAAGGTCTGTGGCATTGATTTATATTGTGCATTGATTCCTTTTTCCAAACCTCTTTTGTCCCTTAACATGTAGATGTATTTGTAATTTGAGTAAAAAAATAAAAAAAATCATGTAAGGGAAACTGTTAATTTTAGGAACTTGTTTCAGAGTGAATTAGTTTTTATAATTTAAAAAATAAGTTTGTTCATATAACTTCATCATTACTTTGTAAGAAATGACAGAGTTTTAAGCTTCACTTCCACTTTGCTGCATGCACACTGTTTTGCATACTCACAATTACTTCATGTACAATGTATGTTGTTTAAATGTGTCATTCCCTAGTCTGTAAGTCTTTAGCATGGATTAGTGAAAGCACCGTCACAATCCTTGAACATTCGTAGCTGGTAGACCTCATTGAACCACATGAAATATGGAGAACATTGCATCTAAACATTGAAATTGGGTAGCTACATAACATTATTTTTAGTAAAATATTTCAAAATTTGCTAACTTTTGCGATTATATTATCGTGCAATGTAATTTGTTTTAATTGGAAACTCAGGTATGAAATAAATAATAAAATCAACATAGTACGCAGTCCTGAACAGTGTTCCCTCTAAGAAAATTTTACACAGAGCAAATGTTCTTTTTAGTGTGCATGCAATTGCACAACTACGCAGACGCACAACGAATGAAGCTTTCCAAGTGGCAAAAGGGTTAAGCAATATATATACGACATTAAATTTGGAATGTTGCAAGTGTGTGAGAATGAGATTCCACTGCAAAAATGGTCTGGTGGTACTGTGCAGTTGCGCACCTTAGAGGGAACACTGGTCCTGAAGTTTTTCAAAATTATAATTCTCTTAATTTTTGCTCAATGGCTTTCATTCAGATGAGATACAAACAGTTTGTATTTGTTTTGGAGGTTTGTAATGCACTGTTTTTTTTTGTAAACCACAACAACGTTTGTTGGTCATGGAATTTACTTTGTGCTGTAATATTGTTCTTGTGTAATGTTACCTTCTTTTTTACAAGTTTGTGTGAATGGCAGTTGTATGTTTATGCTACTGTGTAAATATTTTGTTCATCTGCCTTGACAACTTTCTTGTGGACAGGTCAATGAGCTAGGAAATCCCAAGAACAAAAAACCACCTAAAATTCCACAATTTAGTGAGATCACAGAGATAACATTTGGCATGTTGAATGCTGGACAAGATATACCATTACCTTTATGGGCAAAATTAATCAAGTTTGGTTTGATTAACCTTAAAGACAATGATTTAAAACGAAAAGAAGAAGCAAAGCTCAAAGGAGATAAAGATAAAGGAGGTAAGAACTTACCATTTGTGTCAATGTTTTCACAAATTACTTCTTTCTGCAAATTAGCAGTTAATTTTTGTGTTTCAAAGGAAAAAGGTTGCACCTGATAGTGATGACATTTTATGAAGGTAGAAATGTAGGAGCATGCTTACCTGGTTTCCAATCCAGTATTATTTTATGTTGAGTAGATCAAAGTTCTTCAACAAACTGGAGTATTGTTTATATATGTATATTTTCCTTTGTTGTTGAGATGCTGAGGATTCTGAAGTATCTGCTTTCTACAATAAGCAATATGTTTTGCTTGATAATCAAATATTTTCTTGTTTGCAATCATTTAATACTAGGATTTTCAAACTGAAACATTACAAAGTAAGTTTTGAAAAAGACTCTAACACCAACAGTTTGTGCAATATTTAATATTTCTCCTTCGTTTGAATCAACTTTTGTTTTTCTAGACTTTGAAAGGCTAATCAGTTGATTTTTGGTTTGCTGCGTACCTAGTTTATTGTTGCTTTTCAAAATAAATGGAAGTTTTAAAATGTTTTTTTGGGTTTGTATCAAAGGTAGCAAGATGTATTATCCCCTCTGGCCTCCATATATAACAGTGGTTCTTAACCTGGGGTAATTTACCCATGGGGTTAAATTTCATCTTCTAAAGGGGCAAATTTACTGAACCATAAGTTGCATAAAAGTCAATTTTTATAAATCATTCTGAACTGTAAGAATTTGTTAATTTCCTATTTTTAATATATGAGCGTCACCGAGTTTATTGGGGGTAAATCTGGTAATCTTGTTTGATAAAATGGTAAGATATGTAAAAAAGGTTAAGAACCACTGGTATATAAAAACTCAGAAGTTTTTTAAAATTTGCTTCTTAGAGTGTATTCTGTCAGGTTTGTTGTTAACATCTAACTGTGCTAACTCTTGCTGTAACACTTGAAGTTCATATTGATGTTAATTTAATTTTGAAGTGAAATGAGGATAGTTTAAAAAAGTGTGAGTCAGTATTATGTGCCCATGTGCCCCTTAGTATGCAGTACATATGTTTTCTGAGCACAGCGTAATGCATATTTTTATATATGAAGTTAATTCAATTAGTGAATGTTTAAAAATAAAAATATGAAACTTTGCAGCAATTTGCATCTTTTTCATGTGTAAAGTTTAAAAACATCCATTGTGAAGGGAATGTGTGATTACATACCATATCCTCTGCATTAACATTTTAATTACTGAAAATCATAATCAACTGCTAAATTGCAGGTAAGAAAAGACCACGCAGCAAATCTCCTGGAAAAAGTAAAGGTAAAAAGACTCCTGAGCCACAGCTTCCGAAAAAAGATTGGAGCACATTAAAGAAAAGGGGAGAAGAAGATGATGATCTTAAATATATTGGTGGGTTTGGTTTGCTCTCACTTTGTTAAGTGTAACAGTGCAGCAGAAAAATATCAAAAGCATCATTTGCAGAATGCATAGTTTAGGAATTTTAGCAGCATCATTGTTATAGTAATATGAATTGTTTTCGTTATTTCTGCTGTTTTTCATTGTATTGCCAATGAATTGTTTTCAAGCTCTGCATGCAGCTTGTCATATATCAACTACAAAGCTGGTTTTATTGTTAAGTTAAAGTTTATGTCATTGAAAGTATTGAAAAAAATTATCAGCGTGCAGAAAAAGTCTACGAGAGAGAATGGTCACTTTAGCAACAAGGCTGAGAATCGATCTCCATGCCCCCTGGGCTAAGGACTGCAGGTCAGGCCCGGTGATCTTGATCAAGGCATTTGTTTCCCAATTGGTGGACGAGATTTTGAATTGGTTCAGAGGTCTCTTTACAAGCAACCTGTAAAGAAGAAAGGTGCTGAAGCACTTCGGATACTGGATCTCAATTTACAATAAAGCATATTTTTGACACTCAGAAAGACAGTGGAGGTGACTGAACCAAAGAAAGCTCCTTGTTTTAAGATATATGCTGTGAGCTACAGCTGGTGTCCTGCAAGAAACTCCATACCTGATGTCATCCCATCCAAGTAATGTCACAGATACTGAGGAGGTATCGCATGTGAAATCTGCTCAGTTTTCTTTCCTGCCGCATGTATGTTGGCCAAGTTTTGAAGCCGTAAAAAAGTTCTCAGTATGCAAGCCTTGCAGATGCTGCACTTGTGGATATTGTGAAATGTGAAGTATGAATTGCGTCATTCTTTGGGGCTGAATCAATTGAAAATGGTAGCTGCTTTTCTGATTCAGGAATGAATTTGTTTTTCAAGAGACCAGTCGTTGGATATAGAATCCTGATTGCTCAAGTTGTTGACCTTTGGTACGTAATCTTGGAAGCTTAAACAATCTGCCTTCTGTTCGGGTTTTAAAATCTTTAGCGGTAATCAGGCCCGTAACCAGGGGTGGGGCAGGCCCCCCTAAAATATTTTTTGCTCCTGCTGGAAAAATGTGTTGGACATAGTTTAAAACTATTGGACATAGTTTGAAATGTTGGACCCCTCTCAGAAGACTCTTCGCCCCACCTGGTGTCCCAAGCTGGTTACGGGCTTGACAGTGATATATTATTTCATCATCATGGAATGCGTGATAGAGCACAGAAGACGAAAGCATTCCAACTAGGTTTGGATTCAGAATGCAGCTTTGCTTTACGCCAATTTTCAGCTTAAGAGAAGTTGGCAGAACATTCCCAAGTGAGACGCGTGTTTCCATATTGTTATGTAACGACCTGGCAAAGCTGAAAAATATGGCAGACAACCTATTTTTGTAGAACCACGTATAACCCTTCACCGTTTGTAATGCCAGATACTTTGGTCAAGTCAAAAAGGTGATGTGCAGGGGACGGCGTTTGTCTCAGCTCTTTTGGATTTACTGAGCTTAAAAGATCATGCACGTGATAGATACGTGCTATGAAAACTGCATTGCGATTCAGGGTGAAACCTGTACAGTAGCATTTCGGTTAGAATACCATCTAGGCCTGACGATTTAACAGATAGGGAACCCTTGATGGTAGCGCAATACACAGGGCTTTAAAAAATGTAAATTTCCCGGGAAGCTTATCGAAATTTCCCGTGGGCCGCAAGTTAAAGACGATCTCTTCTTTATGACCTCGCAAAACGAATTCGTTTTCTTGAAAAAGTTGCACTCAAGAGCTTAACTATCACTGCGTACACATAGATCAACTTGGATTGATTCAGCCTGCTAGCATCGGTTCACATTTGACGTGTAAACAGTTAGTTGCATCGCCGCAGTGTACCACGCTACCGCTCGGTACGCAAAAACGAGATACTGAAGGAGTGCAAAACCAATGGAAGCGGCAAATCTTCACCGCAAAGTGGCAAATTCTCGCGCTTAATCCTTGCTTAACTCGCTTCTAAAATTTGTATTTTGTGGCCACTATTCAATTTACGAGGAATTTTTTTACTGGAGTTTTAGATAATTTATTTAATATGGACTGCTTACATGAAGCTTCGCAACAGTCGCCGGCATGTGGAAAATCCTAACACGGTTTCTAACGACCAACCAAATCGTAGTTTAGACCATTGAGAGACTAGACACCAAACTAAAGATATCCTATGGATAATAAATTGTAATAACCTCTAACGCATGTGTTACAGCAAGATTGTACGTAACTCGTACAGCAGGGTCGAGCAATTCCTAGTCTCATTTCGCGTAATCACGGCATGCCTGCGGCTCCTGCACAGTGTAAGCCAGTGGTTTTCAACCTTTTTGCTGAAGGTAGCCAAATCCAGATCTACGATTTAGCGAGAGAGCCGCACTAAAAAAATTTAAACGCAAGTCAATTCACACGTTTGTGTGAATGTTTTATTGCAGAACGAAGTCTGTTACACAAAAATTAGAGGTTTTATACATAGGCGTAGCCAGGGGCGCCTATGGGACCATTCCCCCCTAATTTTTAGGATATATAGTCGTTTTGTGCTTTGAGAGGAGGTATCCCAAACAAAATAGTGTTAACAGTCACCATCATCCCAATTTTTTTGTCCCCCCCAAATTTTTGGGCTGGCTACGCTACTGGTTTTATTGAAATACTGCTGAGAGCCGCACAAAGGTACTTGGGAGCCGCATGCGACTTTCAGAAAAGTGATTTTAATTTGCTAGTGGTGCAGCATTTGAAGTGATTGTGGCGTCGTGTTTCAAACGTTGATTGTTGCGGCCTGTTCGGTGGTGGCGAAATCAGTTTTAACCAATCCGACCGATAGAACGACATTCAGATGGTACTAAAAGTTCTGTTGAGTGAGCGTTTTATGCAGGCATTTTTTAGGCGCGAGTGCGCAGTTACCGGAGTGAGCTTGTCAGTGGACACTGGTTTGGGCGCGAGTTGATCATTTTTGAATGGTACCATATTCCGGAATGGCATTCGGAATGCAATACCATTCCGATTTGTTGCCCAGTAACGCAACCACTAACCAAAGCAGTCGTACAGACAAGTATTAACAAACTGAATGTATTCAAAAGCTTCCAGCTTATGCTAGCGCCACCGTCCACTCTGCTATCTAACACAATGGACTTCGCTCGCATAAATGCACGTAGTTTTAAGGACATGTTGGCCTCAATGTCGTCTGACTACATGTATCATCACAGCAGCAATATTAAAACTAACAGCTTTCTTTACGAGTCTATGACACGAGACCAGGTTCACCAAAAAAGGCAGACTTTATCTCAAAATAGACATAATAAACCAGATAGCAGTCCTAAGGCATATGGGCTCCACATGCAGTAAAACACGCATAACCAAAATAAATTAGATATTAAAACTCGTCAGAAACATCGATAAAATGAAATTCCAATTTTTAGAAGCAATTTATTTCCTCGTAACTGCACTGTCGTACATTTGTTTCTTATTAAATGCATTTAAATTTTTTAGGACAACAGTAAAATCTTTGCAGTATTCTTTGCACCCAGCATGGTCATAGATCCCGTCAGTAGAGATTTGTAATGAATATGCAGCTCATACATTGTTTAGCCAAGCCTTTCAGACCGAAAATAATGGAAAAGAAAAAGCCAGATTTTGACTGGTATTTTTGATTTTCAAAAAAAGCCAAGTGCGTCAAAAAAGCCTGAATTTCAAAATTTGGTTTAAAAAATGCCAAATTGGCAACCCTGCATGAGACCACTATTGTTAGGTAGGGGTAACTGTTGCGTCACAAGGCCAGGTATTGGACCACCTCGGAGAGCGAGGAAATTCATACAGTCCGTTTTGTGGTTTGCTTGCAATTCTTGGCGTATTATTTTGCTTTTACTTGACTTACAGCTGATTAATTTCCCGCGAGCGTGTGCGATTTCCCGGGAAGCTCCTTCCCGATTTCCACACTTTCTGCAGCCCTGGCAATACATCTTGACTGCACACTTCCAACACTCGCTGTCCATTTGCATTCAGTTTTCGAACGCTGTGTTTTCTGATATAATCTGGCCATAAATGATAATCATTAGCAACACATGCATCCGAAACTCCTATGACATATAGATCTTCATTTGTTGGGAGTAACTTCAATGCAGTAGTAGACAGACTGTCATATAATCAGGGCTGTGGAGTCGGAACTCAAATTTCAGGGTCTGGCTCCAGCTCCAGGCATCTACAGTTTTTTGGCTCCAGCTCCAAAATGAATTGGTCCAGTGCAAACTGAAAAATATTGTAATATTTTTAGAATTGTATTATTACACCAGCATAGATTAGGTATTGCGAAATGATATATTTGATGGATAGTGGGACAGGTGCAAAAAAGTTTGAGAAGCCCTGATCTACACACAGTACAAACCATGGTTTTGGAACCGGAAACAAAATTTCAGGCTCCGGCTTCGATTCCACCATATAAATTTTTTTGGCTCTTTTCCTCGTCACGACCAGGAAGAGTTGACGCACAAGCACATATGATATTCATCAGAACAGATCTGTTTGGCGTGGTCATCATGCCTTGTTTGGAGATGCTAGTAGGGATGTTTGTATATTTGGCCAGTTCGCTGGAAATTGCAGAACTTACGTCGTGAATGCCAGCTCCTCTTGTTTTCGGTCTGAGCAGTAGAAAGTATAATTATATTGTTTTGTAAACCCTGAGCCACCTGTTTTCTGCAAGATAAAGATGTGACTGTTTCTTCATCATTGAATTATTTGAAGTTTGATCTATTCGTGTCTTTACAGTCATTCTCTTCTGTGCCTGTACACCTATAGTATTGCCGAGTGTACTTATTGGCTTAACGAACGTGATTATGAGCCTATTTTTTCAGATTTACTAAACAATCTATTGTCCTCATTTGCAGACGATGAGCCCGATGATGGTCCTCAGCATTACGTGTTTGTGAGCGGTTTCCGTACACCTCAGCTGCTCCCTCTATTGAGCGAGCTTGGAATTCACGTTAATGGAGTAATTAAACTCGAGTCAGAAAGTTATGACGTTCTTAAGAACAGACAAGAAAAGCGGCGTGCGGCAGAACCACCTGATGGTCAGTTCAGTGGGTATTGCTGACTACAAAACTTTGTGGTTGGTTGTGGAACTTTCTTACGAAGGCACAGCTCTGAAAACGTATTTTCTTAATTTTTTATCAAAAATTAGTGTGAATGAAACATTTCACGTGATTAGTATGACGTCATTGCTTTTGATCATCGTTGTTTCTCTTTAAACCTGTTTAAAGTATTTCTCTTGTGCGAGTTACTGATGGTGACCTTCCATAGGAGTTCCTGAAATACTGGAGCTGGTCAGACTTCAGCTGGCCATGTTTCTTCGCGACACAGTGCACTTCCGCTTTTTTCGAAGCATGAAAGCAGGGCTAGATTGATTTTGCTTCCGGTCTCGGGCTCAGTATTTGCTTTGGCACCTGTTAGTCTTACAAAGTTTATCTAAATTAACGCATCAGCCCGTCTTCAATATGATCAATTTTGGTATTCAATTTTCAGTCGATTTTTATCTTTTGTTGAAGGAATGCTTAGTTCCAACTATATTTTACGATAGACCATGGACCTATTTTAGGGGGACATGTCCCCTCAACGTTTTGACATGGGCGGCACAATATCTTTTGTTCCCCTCAAATATTTTGATGAAAAATGATGTAGTTGTACACATTTGCATTGCTGTTGAAAGGCTGCAGCCTAAAATCCCGGGAAACAAATAAAAGAAGTGGACATTTATCACTGGGTTACCTAGAGAGGTTGTTGTACAAGTTGTTGTTTAATATCTCTTTTTCAAAGATTAATTGAAGTGTTTGCTTTATCTACCTTGATAAAGAACTTTCTTAAAGTGTCAATACTAAAGTGTTATGTACTTAGTTAAGAAGCAAATATATAATTCTTTAATCATTGTTGAGTTCTATATATTATGCAACTATCACAACACTATAATATGCATATCACGCAAAGTTTGTTTCCTGCAACTTTTTCAAGCAAACTAAGTCCTTGTGATAGACTATCTTTGTATGTTGATAACGGGAATGGCATTTTCCGTGTGTCATTCCATGTAACACGACGTGGTTTACCAAGATGTCGTATATTTTGTAAAATATTTTCTGCTGCGTTCAACGCGTTGCTGGAATTTCTATTTGAGACGTTACCATCTCAGTATTTTCGTTTAACTCCCTTCAAATACGTCTTACGTTCTTGAACAGCGTTTGTAAAATCTCCAGACTAATTCAAATGATACACAACACTAGATGCGTAGTGACTGTTCAGAGCAAAAAGGCTATTTTATGATGTATTCCGCACAGCATGCTATATGCGCTTCTTATATTGACAACAAAGGGTAAGACGGGTGCATATTTGTTCCCAAAAATTAAACAAAACGTATTGTTTTGAAAATACGATTAAAGTTCTTTCAAAGTTTTTTTTTATTTTTTATTTGTTCAAGTATAAATCTACTCCAGCAGGTCATGATAAACTGAAAGTTATGATGCGATCCTAGTTAGGAAAAATATTTGGAGGACAGAACTGTTTGCTTTTTCCATATTTGGCAGAAAAAGCAGTAAACTGAAACAAAACTTTGGAGCATAAAATTAGGATAGACTTAAAAGTTTCATCAACACTAAAAAGCCTTCTAAAAGCTATACATGTTTTATTTTGAGACGTTTCAGATTATTCTTAATCCATCCTCAGCCAAAAAATAAAGCAACACTTGGCAATGCTAGCAATTCAAAACCAAAAGACTCTGACGCAAGAAACAACAGTGTGAATATAAACTAAACTAACCTTAAACTATGACAAGCTATTGTAGCCTGTGGATAACATGACATCATGACAAAGTAGTGAGGATTTGCATAACAATTGGAATGCTTTATTTTGATTGTTTTCCGTAAAATTCGAGATTCTTTATTAAATTTTTGTCCACTTATAAATTTTGTTTGTTTTCTCAAGTGGCGTTGGGTGCCATATTTTGCAGGCTGACTGACACCCTATTTCTTACCACTTGCGTCTGTGAAAGCGAATTCGCTGAAATTTTTTGATCAAGTTTCAAAAGTTGTTTGGCCCAAGCTTTCATGCCGTGATTTCCGTGTGGCCCATAAAAAATTAATGACAGAAATTGCGTTCGGATAAATGATGCTGCAATGCAAGGCGGGACTATGCAACGACAAAAGGTTTGACTATATTGTCAATTCCTGCAGACTCGTTTGTTCGTCCCCCCCTCACTACTCTCAGAACAAACTTGGAGACGTTGCATTCGATTAAAGATTTCTTCTATTTTGTAACTACTTCCCCCAGTAACACTTTTCCGCCGAAAAGTACAACCAGCTGTAAATATAGAAAATTGCATTGCTTCATGATGTTTACGTGGCTAGAATCTCACATGGAGAGCTCGCATTAAATCTATAAATTTATTCATTAAATCACGACGTCTAGGTCTTCACGTAAGGATTCCATACTCCACCATAACACTGTATTACTGACCAACTGCAGGTTTGTGATTTTCAACAAGGTTATTACAACCAGATGTGCCATCCGGCCGGATCTTTAGAACGCTTTCCTCGAATAAGGGCCGGGATATTCGAAGCCATGTGTTAATCTTATCTTGAGTTGTAAAAACCGCAAGCAAACCGATCACTGTTAAAAACAATTTGTCCACGTATTTGTGTGGTATCATTACGATATTTAACCGTTATATTTAATTTAGCACAGATTTAAGCATGTTGATATCGTTTCGCTCAGTTATAATTTTTAATCGTTTCCAACCCACTTCTCATGAGTAAAATCGCGTTAAATGATGTTTCGTTTGTTGCATTTTCATTGCTTTTCTGATCGCATTGCGTGTCACGGAAAATAGATCTGGTTTGGTTTGAAAAAGTATTTAGCTGCATGTAATTGTACAACACACACTTTTTTTGTTGACAATCTACGATGGACTTACTTAAGTGCCGTGTAAATTATTTCCTCGTATTGCTTTGTTAACCACGGGTCGATCATTGCGTGCAGATGAGGTGCAAGCAGCAGCTCAGACCAAGGCAGCATTTGATCGCAAGGAATTGGCGCTTTTCTGGAAGCTTCTCCCGTCTATTTTGCAGCGTGCATCCCCTGAATCAAGGCTGCAAGATCTTGCTGTATACAGACATTTAGTCACCGACACTATTTTGCCGGCTGACTGGGAGGACCCAGATATGTTGGTAAGTTCCGTTGCGGTTAATGTGTTTCCTGGCGTAATTCGGAGCGTATTTCCAATTGCAAGTTGGCAGAAATTGATTAGGATGTACACAACAGATTTGATTTTCGGTCGTGACAGTTGCGTCTACAAATTATCCTGGAGCGTTTCACTTTCGGTCAGTCAAGGGTCCGCAAAGACGGAGCGTCATCGTTTTACTTTAATTATTTATTCTTGAAGTTTCAGAGAGAGTCGAACACGTATCATTTGGAGAATGTAAAATGTAAATGATGCCAAAGACAAAAAATAGAGGAGTAGAAACTGTTTATACCACAAACGGCGACGAAACGTTGGTGGCACCAAGTGTCCCGTGCCAATTCAACTACTGGCACCTTGTTGCCACCTTTTCACCGGCTTTTTCATTGGTGCTGTTCTGCTCAGTGGCACCGCGGCATTTTAGCGCAGCATTAATCTCGTTGCCAGGCTGCACCAGTCGGAGTTTGGTGCCAATTTCGTCTCAAGTACATCGGTGCTATTTATCAACCGATGCCAAACAATCGTTGCTAGAGAGGTGACTAAATGTGTAGTGCGCTAAAGTCTTCAAAATTATATTTTGATGACATTTTTGTCATTGCTTACCCGACTTTGACTCCACGAAACTTAAGATTTTTTCTGTGCGCTTCACTCCCACTTGATAGTGATACTATCGGGAAAACCGTGTTGATCAACTGCAAAAAATTACTCACATATCTTAGTTTCACAGACTGAAATTGGCAACCGCGTTGACAACCATCACAGTGAAAACACGGCTCACCAAAGTTTCACGGTGCCAATGGCGGCCATGGTGCTGCGGTGCCACAGAAATACCAAGACACCGACTGGCGAGTGGCACCAAAATGCCAGGCGCCATTTTAGTCAGTGGTACCTTCGCACTTTAATGCCAACTATTTTTCCAACTTTCATGCCAGAAACAATTTCTACCTTGCTTCAAGGAAAAAATTAGTTGCTTTTGATATTTGGCAAGTTAACAAGCAGTGTTTGTTTTTAGATTGGTTACGGCACCACGCTCTTCGAGGATCTAGCTTGCAAGGTTTACGATTCGCTCGATTGGCAACGGCAATATTTGAATTACTTAAAAAATCTCAGTCTGACCCATATTCCTATGTATGGCGAATCCAGTCAACCACCGCCGCCAGAAGCTCCCACACCAGAGCCAAGGAATATTCACTCTGGAACCGGTAAATGCTTGCTTTCATTGTCTATTGAAAGAAATCCTTTCTCAGCACAGAATCAGACACTAAGATCTTACAGAGTATATATTTCGCCTACAAAATAAGCGTCATCAGCTCTGCAATACAAGTCGGGGAAGACTAAAAATGCTGTGCAGGAGCATGTCAGGTTCTTATTGTTGACTTGTAGCATCCACTGGTTCCGTTAAATGGTTCATCCTATTGTCGTGTAGATTTTTGGTTACTCAACATATCGCTGAGTTTTTTGCAAATCTAGTTGGTTGCTAAAGCAACCTGAGCAGATTTTTCGGGAATTTTTGCCCAAGCATAGTGGGGTCTTTTTCGAGCCAAACAATTTTTTTTATCTCAAACAACGTATGGACTTTTGTTTTACTATGTCACAAATTTTACCGTTTTCGAAATGAGAAAGATTTGTCAGTTGAATGATGGTGATATCCAACGGTATCTTCTTATCTCTGTGTCTCATCTTCACCTCTGAAGAACGACTAATTCTTCAAGGTAGTAAGCATGGCCAGAAAATTTTCGAAAAACTATTACCGTGCTTATCATTTCGTGAGTTTCACATTCCAGTTNGAGAGAAGCAATGTGGAAAATTGTTCTGAAATTTTCGCTACACACAGTATTGACGATTTCGGTTGGGAGACATTACACAATAAGATGCCTCTGCCCTCTATGTCCTTTCCGTGGATACTTGTTAAACGCAAGCAGTGGTAATCGGGCAACTGCGTCAGTGGTGCCGATGGTTGAAATTACTCAGACCTCGCAAAATATTGGTTTTATTTTCTTAGGAAAACGTGACAAGGCGAAAACAGCGCTGGAGCCAACGCCAGGAGTGGACGAAGTTGTTCCTCCTATCGCGCAACTTCCGCCACCTGAGGTCGACACAAGGTACTACCGGGACCTGATGGATTGTATTCCGATGGAGTCGGTCAGCGTGCCTTTGATTCTGCACTGCATGCTGGAACAGGTAAGCAAAATGTCCAAACTACTCCTGACAATATGCACTGTGTCGTGTGGACTACACCACGTAATTGGAAATGCCTAATTGTACGCAACGCTGTAAGAGTGAGCGATAGTCGATGCTGCTGGGCAAACTGCTTCACGTGGCGTTCGTGCTTTTCCAAAAACGTGCGCTGGTGAAGTCAGTGGAAAGAATGTTTTTGTGCAATCGTCATTTTTGTTTGCCTTTGAACCAAATGCATTCAAGCGCAGATAAACCTTTTCAACCTCTTGTTTCGCTTGCCCTGTCTCTTCTGATGTTGTGGATCCTCTACAGGTCGTCGCCACAGAGGATGATCTTATACCTCCGAACGAAGTGGAGCCTCAGCCCAGAACGGACGGCATCCACCTTGCTTTGGCTGATAGCATCGCGGAAGCTCTGGGAAGCCTGTGTTTTTCTGAGGCTGATGAGAAGGTTCGAGCTTTAAACTTTGAATCTCTACCCTGCGCAGTCACGGCAGCATCTCGTCTCCTTAACTTGTTTCTATCTTTCGTTGTTGCTGAAGTTTTATCATAAAATAAACTTGAACTGTCGCAGATCCTCACGCGTCCGCTCTTGGACTGGCTGTTCCTTTCTGTTCAGTCAGTTTCAAAGATGTGTTGAACGGGGGTCAACCGGACTGTTCTTCTGAATTATTTAAAGTCATAACTCTTTTTGTTGTTTTTCGTGCAGATTATTGAAAAGGAGTTTCCGGCGTACAAGGAAAAGCAAGACGCTGATTCACGGAGACGAAAGAAACCCGAGGGTCCCATTTTGCTTCAATTCGGTGACGACATGGGCGTTCGCACTCACCACTTGAGCGATTTTGACGGATTCGCGCCCAGGGCTGCCGAAGAAAATATCCTGCGGCGCTTACCCCATGCCGGGTGAAAACAATGCTGCTTGTAGTTGGTAACCGAACGCACCCCCCACCCCCCCGCTTAGGTTAGCGAAGTAAATAAAACGTTGCGACTGACGTTCACTGAAAGTCGAAATTGATGATCGGGATTCAGCAGCGCTTTTTGTTTTGCTGATTTGGTTTTATGAAAGCGAAACCATGTTAGCCTGTCAGCGACTGAGTTCGCTTGAAGTGTTGTTTGAAGCAGAAGCCACGCCACAAAGTTATCAAAATGAAAGTCAAATTACTTTGGAAGCTGAATTTTCACTTCGCCGCGATTTTTCTGTCATGCACTTTCCACGACTTGCGCATTGTAGAACTCTTGAATTTGCTTCGAGATATTGTTTGCTTAAGAGGCTCAATCGCACGCTTTCATCACAGCCAACCACCTATTTCTGTTTAATTTTCAGACAACACACATTCAAACATCTCGTTATATAATAATCCATATCATCTGCTGATGCTAGCCTGCTTGTCACGACGGTGATTCAATTTTCACAGACTTGCTGCTCTTAATGACGTCTCCAATCACGTGCTCAATGATCGGGCGTCACGCTTGCACGACCTTTTGCGCCACATCGTGTCCGTGGAAAAGACCAGAGGGACTGGTAATAAAGGAGAGGTCATGAGTGCTGGCGAAATCGACAGAGCATTGCAGCAACTTGTGTTCGAGAACATCGAGTTATCTGAAGTTGACAGCAGCGGTTTGATCAACCCCCCTGAACAAAATGGCGGTAGGTTGCCATCATTGCTCGGCAGAACAGTCCGTCTGGCAAGCCGACCTGATCCGCTCGCTTTTTGCAATATTTTTTAAACCTGCGTTAAAATATAAACGTTTCTTGAAAATAACGTTATCGTGATGCAGGTATTCTTTCGGTAGAACCATAAGACTTAAATTCTTTAAGGTGTTCATCAATCTAAAAAGGTGCATACGGATATTGAAGGTTATTAACCAATGATGTGCCCATATATTTTTCTAATAAAGTTTTTGTCATTTCGCAGATAATCTGTGGGATGATCCGTACACCCTCTTAGTTCAAAAGATCAAGTCTATAGAAGCGAGCAAAAATGCCAATGATGATGGTGAGTGACTAAATTGTCTACTCGTTCAGTATTGCTAAAGTTGGTAAAACTTGTTAGCTGTTAAAATACGCGTATTTTAAGTAGATTGCTTAAATCCAGCCACTAGACTGGACCGCGTCACAGGGACAGCAAGCACCAAGCTCCCTTAGCGACATTTGCCAGATCTTTGCCAATACTTGAGCTTTTTTCTCCATAAAACCTTCTCTATCACCCCCAAAATGATTGTTTATGGAGCAGCAGCGGGATGGGGTGTTGTTAAAATTTGGGCAAACGACTTCGTATTGTCGTATACGTTGCATTCTTTCGTATAGTAAAGTTGAAATTTTAATTTAGATCCAGAAAACACGGAGAAGAAGGATCCAGAAAAATTTGATTTTGCATCCATGTCCAGTGATATCGATCCGCTTTTTACTTCTAAGCGAAACTTGGACAACTACTGTTTCACGGAAAATTTTCAGAGCCATGTATTGCTGCAGGTGAGAGCAAGTTTTAAGGGAGATTCATCGCCTGTCGCTGAAATTGCGGAAATTGATCTTGACTTTCACGTTTCTACAAGCGAAAGATGGGTGGACATTTGTAACAGCGTAGTCACTGCATGAAGTAAACCGATTACAAAGCCCTTGCTGCTGGCATTTCCCACAACTTCGGCTGAGCTAGTTTTTCAGTTAGTGTTCGCATGACCCGTAATGTTATAGGTAAAAAAAGAAATCGGAGGCAAAATAAATTCACTTGTAAAGCATATTTTTCGTTTCCTGCACACCGATCGAAACCACAGTGCCGTTGCCAACGTTTCACAAAACTGCGTTTTTTTATGAATGAAACTTGATATTGGAATTATTGGTACTGTTTGAAAATCCTAAATAAAGTACAAATAGAAATGAAGTTCACTTTGCAAATTGCTGTCAATGCTCGGCAGAATAGTCCGTCTGAATTGCAGAGAATGTGTGGAACTAGTAGCACGCATATGCCCTCATGTGCAAGCAAATGTTCTCAAGACCCTCGATCATTTCTTTATCATCACCACGACAGGCATGAAAATATGTGCACGGAGAATTACGAAAAGATGTGATTGATTTTTGATTGCGTTGTTTCGTGGCGCATTTATTGCTGCTCTCCCCGATTTGCCGACGACAAAACTTGTTTCCAAATATTTTGCACACATTTTATGATACGAAGTAATATATTGCTGACATGTATGCTATGCCGTTATCGTAAGTTTACACATACAACGGCACGTGTTCGTATTTCGTGCGTAGTTCACTGGCACGGTTTTATCAAAGGTTGGAAATCGTTTACATCCGCTTTTGAGTTCAGGTCTTGGAGGAAGCGAGACTTTGCTACCCGTGCATTGACACGTACAGACACAAGCGTGATAACTCAACCCTGGTCGTCTTCCATCACCCCATGACTGACCAGCTTCGGGCAGATAGGGAGTGGTCGTCCAGTTTACATTCGAATGTCGGTTTCAGGTGAGCGCTACTTACTGAGTGTTGGATATCTTTACGTGTTACTGTTTAAATGTTTCAGCCTGCTTGAAAAATAACCGAACAAAGCATTGTCTAGCGAACAGAGAAAGGGGTATTATGACGTGCGGTCTCTAAACACCCTTTTTTCGTTTTCGTGTGCCACCGACTCAAGCAAGCCCGTTTTGCAAGCTAGGCGGCAAGCGACGGTTCTAAAATTCATCAAATTAACCTATAAATAAAAAACGGTTTTACTACATGGGGAGAAACTACGGTCAGAATTCATATCTATCGTTTATTTTGTACCTGAGTTTTGCAGAAATGTGGCACGTGACATTGATGGCTATTAGAAAAGTGGCTTGCGGCATGCATCAGATATTATGGCTGCAAAAGCAGTCTCTGTGGTTTTGTAAATTCTACGTTTGACTTTGATGCACTGAGCTTAAAATATCAATTTGTTTTTTAAAAACCGTTAGGAAGCGCGAAAGAGGCAATTTTGGCAATCTTTTTTTTATAACTCGCCGACCGATTGCGCTAGAGAGTCAAGGATTTTTTGACAGCGCGTCTTTGAGGTGTCATTTGCGCATGCATGACTTCACTGTTATCTATGGAACGGAAAACCCGACTTAGGTTACCGCCAGGAATGGCAGTGTTTTTTTTTTAAATCTGTGCTGCGAAAACCGTGTATGTTAGAAAAAGTGTTAATACACAAAAATGTCAGGCGTCATGTTTGCAAAAAAAGCAAAAACATTTTTTTATTTTTTAGGACCCTAAAGGGTGCAAACGTCCAAAAATGGGCGTAGTTTTGTCGTTCTTCGTCTTTGAATCTCCAATCCTTCCGTTCTAGAAACAGGAAAAATTTGAAAATCTCAGGAAAGGTTGTTACACATGTCTTACAACATCCTGCCAAAATTCAAGTAAAAAATTGAGAGGAAAGAAGTTACAACGCTTTTTTATCTTGGGAAAAGCGGCAGCATTTCCCAGAAAAACCAAAAAAATGCATAAAAAAGGAAAGGGCATACAAAAATGAAGAAATTTCGCAGTAATTTCAAAGAGCAAAATACCACACTTCTTTGGTTTATGGATTTTTCCTGTACTTTTCAATGATGCACTCCAAAATCTGGTAGTAGCAACGGTCAGGACCGTACAGCAGAAAGTATTTTTTCAAGCTGTTGTGACATGCCATTTTTCAGAAAAAATAAATCCCCCAAAACAACAACAATGAATGACCTTCTTTGAGTTTTTGATCAGTTGGAGTCGTTGCAAATATTCAAAAGCCGTAAACAATGCTTGAAAAAGCTAGTTGCTAAGCATGATACTGTTGCAGCCTCTCCGGTGGTGTTGCGTTAAATGTGTAATTCACCACGAACGGGATGTGCCTGAAGAACAACACCATACATATATGTGGCGCGAACAAGCAATAATAGAGTGATCATGGCATGTGAACTCTATTG
>JGI24158J21664_10001751_pt1 | contig 25115 bp, 10 predicted proteins | sample Ectturendosymbi3_FD_21664 | JGI IMG/M metagenome (IMG submission 21664) | reverse complement strand
GGAGGCTAAGTAATCTGAGAATTATGAGTGTCTTCCCTGATCTAACTGCTAAAAACGAACCCATGTATTAGCGATAGTTAGGTCTAAAGCACATGGTTTGCAAGGTCTCATATGAGACCCAAAAACTATGTGTACATAAGTTACTGCAAAGTGCAAGCGTATCACTGAATACCGTTGTTAAAATGTTACTGTCACCAAAAGAATTTTCCTTTGAGGAGAATTTCACAAGTGTGTGGAATTGGGAAAGAAAAACTGCTGAAAGTGACTATCAAGCCTAACGACGACGAACCACGTGTCGTAACTCAAAGATTGACTATGATTCAGATCTGACGTCCTCCAATAAGTGTGTGCTTTCATGTAGAGATTTTTAGAGTAATACATTTTTTCCAAATGTGGATTGACTCATATAGGCCTTAGATAAACTGAAGGATGTTTATAGGATGCTCAGTAATCGCTTTGGTTTTCTCTCTGAGCTTCGAAGAGATACAGCGAACACTGATGGCATGCGTATTGTCGGTGAGAAACTTGCTGTTATTAATTCCAGTAATGTTGAGGAACATTCAGTTGGAAGTGAATTGCTCCACTTCTCTAATTTTGTTAATTTATGTGTTGACGAAAAACAGGGAGATGAGTCGAACGATACATTTATGCATCGCTTAATTCAGGAAAGAAACTTGACATCACTTTTTCCAAACATTGGTATTATATTCTGCGTGCGTATATATCTTTGTTTAACGTGCTCAAACAGCGGCGGTGAAAGGTCATTTTCGAAACTGAAACGGATGAAGAATGAAGTCAGGTCATCACTGTGACAGCAACGTTTGAATCATTTGTCGCTGATGAGTATTGCGAGCGAACTATTACGGAATCAAAACATTGACAAGCTGATACATGATACATGAATTTGCTTGAAAAGAGTGGTATTTCGCGTGATGAACACGAGCATTGCGGCATGAGCGCAATTTTGTTGTAAAATGTGAGGGGGACAGCTTAGTGTGAAACCAATATATTACAAAACTTAAAGAGAAAAATGTTGGGAGACATCGCGTATTATATCCCCACTTTCTAAAAAAGTGGGGGTAGTGTCCCCATCTTCCCCACCTAATTGCGCTCACGCATTATGGGGACACCATGCGACATTGTTTTTTATTGAAAAGGTGAGGGCCCTCGAAAAATTGGGCCTCAGGGACCCTAAAAGCCTCATCTGGCACTGGCTACAGAGTCCTCAAGCAGCTCAAAAACTTGAGCGTATACCACTTTCTAACGACACAGTTCAGCAAAGTATTGAAGATAAGTTAGATGTCGAGGAGCAGGCTTTCGAGTAAAAGAAGTCGAGGTATTTTGCAATTCAACTCGATGAGTCAACTGACGAGAGTACTTGAATTGTGCCATTCTTCTTTGTTTCGTGCGTTATATAGGAAAATACAATTTCAAGGAAGAACTTCTATGTTGCACTAGCTTACGAGGACGTGCCACCGGATTTTTAGATATTTTAAACGAATACCTTAGGGAGAAAGATATGGACTGGGGAAACTGTGTCAAAGTGTGCACAGAAGGAAATCAAGCATGACTGCCTATCGCTTTGGTGTAGTTCCAAAAATAAAAAAGTAGCGGCCAAAGAAATGTTGCTTACTCTTTGCGTAATCCATCGGGGGCATTTAGCTGAAACGAAGCCGCCTGCTAATTTGAAAAATGTGCTAGATAACGTGGTGAAAACTGTTAATGAAGCTAGAAGTCGTGTCTTGAACTCCAGACTTCAAAACTGTGAGAAAATATGGTCTCGTAGTTTGAACATCTTCTCCATACGGAAGTAAGATGTCTGCCAAGAGGTAGAGAGTTAGTCCGCATCTTGTTGAGGTCAAGTGAGAAACAAAACAGTTTTTAAGGAAAAGAAACTCTCCATTAGCAGAATTTCGTTTGAATGAAATGTGGGTAAGTAAGCTTGCGTAATTGGGGCCTGGTATGTATTTTGATATTTGAACAAGCTTAATAGATCTCTGCAGCGGTTTTGCACAAATATCTTTGCCCTGAGAAACACGACAGACGTGTTCGAAAAGAAGCTGGCACTTTGAGACAGCTTTGCACAGGAGGTGTTTTCGACTTTTTAAAAATTGTTGACAAATTCTGGTGTTAAATGCTAAAGAGTTATTAGACATCCTAAGTCAGCATTTGAAGGAGCTAGCTAACAACTTTGACTAATTTTTNCTGAACATGAGGATCCTCGANTGGAAAGCTTTGGATGAACAATCCTTTCCTTTAAGATGTAAATAANTGAAAAGTTAATCTCTGTTAAAACGAAAGTCTGCACGAAATGTGCTGTGACACTACTTTGTTGCTCAGACAAAAATGAATCACTGTCTCAATTCGGATATCTCTTGAAAACGAATACAGGTTAATCAGTCTCAATGCAATCAAAATATTAGTTATATTTTCAAGAACTTATGCGAGAAAACTCTTTCACCATTAACTTAAAACCAGACAGAGAAATCGTTTGGATGCCAACGCAGCACTTCGTCTTTCTGAAACTACATTGCAGCCATATTTGTCTCGCACACTATAAATGATGCAGTAGAAAATTTAACACTGAAGTTAATAAATTACTTTGATTTTGGCATGCCAACCAAAGTAATACGCTGCGTTAAGTATACAACAGCTTTGGTTAACAAAATGATTACAGTAATCTGTTGCACTCATTACGATTGTATGCTGGCGCTCCGAAAAAAAATTTGCGCTTTTTACCGGTCCGCTGGTGTAAAAAGATTGAGAACCACTGATCTAAACCTTCAAGTTACGTTACTAGTGCAAAAAGGTGTGGGAACGCGTTTCCACAACAAAAATAGGTATGGAAACGCCGTTCCCACGCGTTCTCACCCACAACACCCCTGAAAACAACGCAATAAAATAGCGTAAAACCTGCACAGAAAAATGCACAAACGTTACTATGTGAAGTAAAACAGTTAGTGTGAGTGTATGCGGTAAATAGCGATCAATAATGGGATAAACGGGGTGGTGAGCTAGCAATTCAACAAGCACTAAAACGGGCAATAAGATGACAAACTCAAGGAAGTCACGTAAAGAATAAATTCTACTAAGGTTTTAAAACATTATGATAAATAGCTGGGAAGTTTGCGCTTTCATCATTCATAGTGTTTGTTTTTAAATTGATATACAAGGATTCTAAAAAATACACTTATTCTAGCTCAGTGTTTCTCAACATTTTATGATTTGTGTCCCCCTTCCAAAGACTCTCAACATTTGCAGCCCCCTGCTTATCAATAAAAACACCTAGCTTTGTCTTGGGTTTTACAGTATCACGGCAGAGCTGCAGTATTTAGTAAAGGCCTCTGTTCGTGGCCTCCAGAGAACCGCTCCGTGGCACCCAAGAGGGGCCGTGGGCCCCGGTTGAGAAACCCTGTTCTAGCTATTTAAGTGATGCAAAACCTGGGCGCAATCGCAATTGAAACCATGGCTACATTATGCTGCATGTTTCTTGAAAGTTGTTTTTTCAAGATTTTTAAAAATATTTCTAGCCAAAGTGTCCCTGTGGTGTTCTTTTTAGCGAGTGCTCAGGCTTCGCTTTGTTTCTCCATTGTATTTGGGTTTACATTCCCCACATGGAATTTCACAGACTACACCACGACATTTGCTGGCGGATAAGATATCTTTTCCTGAAGATAGTATTGTGCTTGGTTTAATTGTAGGTTTGAAGATAGTTCGTTTACGATGTTTCTCCATAATTCGTTTTAAAGACTCTCCCAAGTTAGTTGTGCACGGTAAAATACTTTAAGATATAAGTTCAGAAAATCCGTTGTGTTGTTTCTTCCTTTTGTTTTGAATCATCCATTTGGGCTAAAATTCAACATGAGAGTTCATTTCACATACTTCATTTCGCTGTTCAGGTCCTGGACTGTGGAGGAACGTTTTTTAGCCCGTTCGAAAAGAGTGTTAACCACTCATTGTTCTAGTTGCTTCTGATCTATAGTTGAGGTGTCGGTCTAAATTGGTTGGCTTGCTATAGACTGGTGGCAATAAGTGGCCATTTGATGAGCGTTTGATGAATAAGACCAAAAACGGAAAGCATTCTTCGTTTTCTTGTGCCATATAGTGGATTGGATGACGCTCTCTATTGTGTTCACATGGGTGAAAAATTCGGACAACTTTGATTTCTTCATGATCACAAAGCGTCGTCTGCATATCTTTTCCACAAACGTGGAGGGTTTGCAAAAGTTTCCAAAGCGCGTGTTTTGACATTTTCCATATGACTGGGTTTGCAACTACTGATGAAACGGGAGAACACATCGCTGTTCCGAAAACTTGTTTATAGTGTTTTCCACGAAAAGTAAAATTTGTTGAGCTTAAGCAAATTTCAAGTCCTAGGCTGGTATTTGACAAATTTGTACGTTGACACAGCTCGAGATCGGATTATGGATGTTGCTTGGCTTTGATGCCCATTGAATTGGAACTTTCGTGAATAAAGATACAACATCGAATGAGACCATTAATTCATCAGTTTGGAGCAATTCGTGAGCAGTAGATGATGCGAAGTCTAAAGAGTTTCTTAAGTGATGTTTTGATTTTTCAATAAGTGGTTACAGTAGTGAAGATAATTCTTTAGCTACGGTAATCCGTAGGTAGATGAGTCTGTTAAAAAAGCTGTTGTGTGTTGGGGAATGTTGTCTTTGTGTATTGTCGGTAGTCCGTACAGCCGAGTTGTTGTGGCATCTAAAATTTCAGTTTGAAGCTTGCTTCTTTTGTGATCTTTTTGCTTTCGAGAAAGTTATTAATAAATTTATTGACATCTTTGGTTGTTGATGCGATTTGTTTGGTTTTATGATGTCTGTAAGTTTCTTGATCATCCAGCATTTTGTTAATCTTGTCATGCCATTCTTTGTCTAAAACTGTGGTGATGTTACCCTTGTCAGCCTTGGTGATTATATATTCGGATCTTTCTTCAACTGTTGCACAGCCATGTGTTCTTTTTTCGTCAAAACTGATTTTCTTCGCTTTTTCTTTTGTATGGTTGAAACCACTTTACCACGAATTAGGTCAGCCTCGCGAGGAAAAATGCCTTGTATTCCGTCTTCAACTGAGGCAAGGATATCTTTCACTGGTACATCTTTAAGGTACTGATGCTTTTCATTTTCACTGACGATAACTGATGCCCATGCCGATATTTTTCCGTTACTCAAACTACAGTTGAAAGACATTACAGTGCATTTTTTTCTTCATGGAGGCCACATAAACAATTGGAATAGTTGCAAAAGTTACAATGAAACACCAGATTGTAATAAGTTAGGAACATATTACAAATTTATGAAATGTGAACAGCTAGAAATGAAAAATAACAGTATTTTTTGGGGGACTCCGCTTTTCAAAGCACAAAAAATGAGAAGATATCCTAAAAATTTGAGCGGGGCATGGCCCCTTGAGCCCCCCTGGCTATGCCTATGATTGCACATGGAGGTACGTTTGGAATAGTTTACGGGTACACACAAAAAATCAATTCAAGTCGATTGATGTTTTGTGTCCGCAGTAACTAATTTGCCTGCAAACGTTTTTATTTTTATTTCCATTGTGCCTGGTTTAAAGAAAAAGGTTGACCCGATTTGCAATGAAGTTTTACTGGTAATGAAAACAATTTTGTTGAAATCTGATTTCAAATAGATTGTTTTTGCGTTGTTATTTCTTAATGTCAATTTTCAAATCAATAAACTTTCACTTGAACAAAAATACTGTGAATTGGATGACAATCTTGTGCCTTTTGTTATAACTATCAGCTTCATTACGCGTATTTGTCCTACAGGCTATGATTCTCCCAGCCTACGCTTCTGTCTCTAGCACATACACTTCGTTGATTACGTTCTGATTTCCAAAACATAGCAATGTATTTCATTGCACACTAAACGTGGGATGTGAGATTACATTTTACAATTGCTTTGGTTCGCCAAAGTCCATACGTAGCTGCCCAATAGAAAAATCCATGGCGCTGATGGGGCTGAAGCTGTCGTCAGATGCTGACTCTCGGCACACGTTAGGCTTCTATCGTAAACAGTCCAAGCAATGTAAGAAGACACAATACGTCATGTTTGGTTAAGCATCATATAACATTTGTACAAAGGAAGGTGTGGGAGAAAGACCTGCGCAAAACCATGACAAACATGGCAGTGCCCAAATTTTAAACGTCAATGTTTGAATATCCGAAGTATTTTCCCTGCTGAAGTATGCTCTTCCCTTAACATTCCCAATAGGCCTGTCGTATTATTTAAAACAGTGTTCGGCTGTCTGGCAATACACCTGGCAAAATGTTGCAGCAAGATGCAGCTGAAGTTTTAGAGATCACCAGAAGTTTAAAAGCTAACTATGACAGAGCGACCAGGATGCGTCATTGTCAGAATGTCCTTAAATATTTGGGAGTAAGTGATAAAAACTTTTAATTACATTTAGCTGTACTATAAAGTGTAAAAAGTAGATATCCGCTGTAATGCTCTTACTTTCAGATGTTGGAAGCTTTCCTTGGAATTACAATAACAATCATTGCTTGTAACCGACTTGCACTTTTTTTGGGTGAAGTTTTCACTTACGGGGAAGGTATATACTGCGGTTTAGCGGTGAGTTGTAATCTTTGGCTTTTCAATATGTTCATTTTACTTTCAATATTAAGAATATAACTGAGAAAACATTCTACGAGCCTTGAGTTGGTGCTTGCATCTTCTACTTGATCGCCGATTTTCAATTCGATTCAATTACTTCAAGGCAAAATTTTGTGATATGAACGACAGTTTTCCAAGTTTAAGTTGCCCACTGAATAGAAATTAAAAATGGCTGAAACATAAGATTTGAACTATTAAACTTACGAAAAAGTGCAGCAGATACACTTAATTTGATCAACCAATAAGCTTATGCCCAGATCTCATTTTCGTCCAGTCAAACCTAAGTTTCACTTCTCATCAATACTTACTTATGCATTTGTAATCACAATAAATGTACCACTTGACGATATACAAGTGTTATGTTGACAGCTTTTCGCAACAGGATTGTCCGCTTGCAGACGTGGAGTTCAGAAGCCGAGTGCTGTGAAGGTATGTCAAACAATTGACGGTCAATGCTTAATTAGAACATGTTCACCTGTTAACTTAACCTGCTGCGTTTACACAGATAAGAAGGCATCTTTTGTCGTCGATAGTGTCACTCAATATTGCAACAGTGGAAATAGCCTTCCTGTCTATCTTTTTCTCCCAGCGGCAGGTAAAGTAAAACACGTGGTATAGCTGAAACCTTGTACTTGCATGTTTGACGGTAATACACTGTCGGAATTGATTGTGCACTTAAGCAAAACAGCCTTACTTGCATTCTTATAAATAAAACAAAACTTTTTTCCCAGAGTTTATAATAATTTCCTTTGAAAGCATTCAAACGGTTTTCCTACAAAATGTACAAAATTTCTGATATACCGCTACGCGTGTTGTCTGGCAGAGCTACTTGGGTTCATCGCTACGCATCGCTCTTATTTCGCTTTCCTGCACAGCAGTGCCCCTTTGTATCACAAACGCTGTATACAGTAGTAGAGCTCTCAGCGTGCTTGGTGACACCACCTGCAGCTGCTGCGGAACTTGCTACGACTCTTGCTGGAAGGTAAGATCGTGAGATTTCATTCATAGAAGGTCAGAGTGTTTATTGTTTTTTTGTAATTAAGACGCTGTCTTCATTTGACTATCACCTTATACTGTACTTATATATTCAATTTTTTTCGTGATTTTGTTAAGGAACGATAATACCCTTTTTTCCCGTAGAACAGTAATCGATGAGGAAAATTTCAAATTGGGGTCAGATTTATGACGTTCAAGAAAGCAGCGTACTGAATTCAGGGTTTTTTAAGGTGTTTTAGGGACCCGATTTGGGTTCCTAGAATTGAAAATCGGGTCCCTAGAATCAAAGAAAATCGGGTCCCTAGAATCGGATAATCGGGTCCCTATTGGTCCATACCGGGTACCTAACATTTTCCTTAAAAAAAACTTCTGAATTATTTCTTGGAAAGTTGTTTCTTTTTCTTGCTTTTTTAGGAGAATTCCTGATGAGCCATGGTTTAGTATAAAAACATTTCTACATTATTTGAATTACAGGGCAGCTTTGCAGACGCCTTTCAGTTAATCCCTAACGCGTTTGATACATGTGGCAATCTGTTTTTCTACATGATCTTGGCGAGCAGAATAACTTTCCCCACTTCATTCTCCAGTTTTTATGCTCTTTGGCAGCAAAAGCTGTACTATTTGAACTCTGACCTAAAAGTACACTTCTAGAAGTTTTATCAAGAAGCAGACAAATGTTCGTTTTTTCGTGAAATATTTCAAAAAACCAATGACATTGAAAAACAGGCTTTTCAAGCAAGAACATTGGCTAAAGGGGAGCCACTAATGACCCTAAATAAACTTGACCATGAAAGGCAGAGGATGATTTTACTGAAACAAAAAGATCTTTGTAAAGTTGTTGGGAAAACTTGCTTTCAAAAGCTGATTTAGTGAAATGTGGATTTTCTTACTGTTATATCTTTTAAGTAAAATAAACGTATAATGCTGTTAGACCGAAATATTAACAAAAAAACTTACTTTGATAGATTGTGTACCTTCTCTTGTTCGTAATCGTCCCCTTTTTCTCTGGAAGGTCACAATAGATTTGGCGTAAAAACAACAAAATAATTAATTAATGCCCTAGGGAATTAATAAAATTATTATTGATTTTCTGGTTATAACGTTCGAACCACAAAACTAGAAGGCAAATCAAGGGCCCTAATGATACGGATTTTCGCCCAGTTTTTTTTTAAGAAAGAACAAAAATGCCTCTTGGGGTTGGGGAAACAAAAATGCCCTTATCGAAAGAACACTAAACCTACCCCAATTATGACGTCATCCACAAAAGCTCAAATACAAACATCCAAATTTGTTCTTAATCCGAACTACAAGACTTTCCACATCTTTAGAGGATTTGAACAGTTCTCCAGCATTTGGCGAGTTATGGCCAAATATGAACAAGGCACGATCGTGGCCTCTGCTGGCCTTGAAGGGTTCCCTTTAAATCCCGCAGAAGTGAAGATCTTTTCGACGCCCCCTGTGTGACTGCCACCTCCCAAACGCTTGGTCTGAATCCGCCACTAGTTTAGGTACAGTGTTATAACTAAGTGTTTTTTGAAGGATCCAACTGCAGAATAACACACTGATTGGTATCTGCGTTGGCATTATTGTAGCAGTTACTTATTTTTAAAGGCTTACATCGGTATATTTTATGTACGGTAAGGACAATTAACAGTAGTTTTCGTATGAGAAATAACTTTCGAAAAAACTCTGCCATTCCCATTTCCTCGTGGCACTTCAATGTAAAATTTCAACTTTTTGCAAGCATAGTGATCAACAATGATTTTGTTCAATTTTGTACAAACCTTAACCTTTTTACTGAGTTGTAAACTCGATGACAAAATTGGTTTGTTCTAAGGTGTGCGAGCATAGGTGTAAATTAAATGTTTTTCTCAAAATGGTGTAGCTTGTAATTACTCTAAAGAAACTGAGTTAAACTTGGGATTACAAGGAAATTGGGTGTCTAAGTTCACAACATAAATTGTGTTTCACAGTTCAAGTTAAGATACGAAAGGATATACGGAAAAATTCCTTTTGTTTTCATCTACGTACTTTTTCAGTTATAGTCCGAAAACTACTCGGGATCGCGGGTGTTAGGGGCGATTGCCAAGCACAAACCAGCACTTAAGATGTCTCTCAGTGTTCATTAAAAATACCAGAGACTGTAGAGACAAGTTGCAATTGGCTTTATCCAGTAACCTTGTGAGCTCACTAAATGTATTTATGGCTCTATCTGCTTTTCCCCCCTGGCCACCCTCACCAATGTTTTACCAACAGACGCCCTTTTTAAGGCACGTGAAGTATATCCAGCGTTATTGTATGCTTGAAGATTACTGGCTTTCGAAGAAATCTGAAATATCCCGAGCGTAATGTGTAAGTGAGTTTTTACAACATAAAACTGTAAATTGGTTTATACGAAATCTTAGGAACCAGAAGACATCATCTACATCGCTCGCGAAATTCCATCGGATATGTACGTTACTTTTCGTCAGCGCTGCAGTGGTGGTTCTNTTGGTAGGTGATAAAAAAATTTATACCANTAGAAAATATATTGCAGTAGTTCGTGAGAAGTTGCTATTGATACAGCCTAAATTCCCGTCAAAAGATACAGTTCAGGTTTTAAAATGTTAATGTCGGGCAGTTATGAGATGATGGAGACCAGGGACGGATCGAGCCAGTAAGATTAGGGGGGCGATTTCAGTAATATTTGGTAGTCAAGTCTCATAACTGTTTCGCTACTGTAAAAGGGATGAAGTTTATCTCACAGCAGTGCTGTGACAAAACAGTAGACGACAAAATGGCCTTATGTCGCGAATGTTTTTTTGAAAATTGTACAAAATCAAGGTGAATAAAGTTACTTTCGTAGGTTTTAGGGAGGCGATCACCCAATCGCTCCCTGGATCGGCCCCTGATGGAGACAGTTCACTTTTTTTGGAGACAACGAAGATTGTTTTTAAATAATGGCATCCACTACGCAGTAGCAACGTGTTTGTATNGCAGTTCACCTGTGGCAGTTNAATANCTTTGGTATACATGCAGTCGTCGGTAATTCTGGACGCAGTNCTCGTGTATAGTAATTAAAACGCCATCTACCCTCGGAAAAGCGTTGTTCATTATTCAGGCTGTCACGAAGTCCAACCGTTTCAAATTGCAGTATAATCAACCTCGTGCTTAGAGGATAAAATGATTTCAAAGCAGGTAAAATCATCCAGTGGTGTGGGAGGCGGGGGTGCAGGTGGTGCAAGCGCATCCCCAAAAGTTTTGATATGCTGATAATCTGGGTAAAATCACCGCAAATCCGTGCAAACATGGCGCAAACGTAGTTTGATTTCTAAAAATGGCGCCCAACGTTTGCNGAAAAACATATGAAGACCTTTTATTGGTGGTCATACCAAAACAGGTCTTCATGATTTTTGTGGTAGAAAATTTGTANGCAAAGTCGCATTNCAACTTTTNGGGCAAGTTTGGGGAAATTTAGGCAAAAATCCTTCACATCCCCAAAAATTTGCCTGCTCCTATACCTATGATATCATCGTACCCAGTTTGTCAATTTTTAAACAATCGTTGTGAATGTTTAGAACAAAACGATGGCATCCTATAAGGTGGACTTGTGCACATACATGTTAAAAGTTCGAACGTAATATAATATAATATTCGCACCTTGAAACACGTTGCCTTTGCTCAAAGGTTTCAAAGTTTGTTTGTTGGTGGAAGAATCTTTGCCATTCTCGNAAGTGAATTTCTTAAATAAATTTTGGTGAGAGTGTAGATGTTGTCCGTTTGTACTTGATGTTATGGACAATCTATTTTGAGACCAACTGCCACTTCATTCAAACTACCACCGCCACCGTTTGCCCTGTAAATTCCTTGCATGTTTTTATTATATTGCATCAAAACCCTAATCCGCAGGCAAATAAATGCTTTGTAGTATCTGAAGAGTATCACATTCAAAAACTGGTTATACTATATTTTTCACCTCCGATTAAAAAATGTCAAATTATCTTTCGTTTCTGAGAAACTAACTGCCTCTAAAAAAGCATTCGTGAAGCTGCAACTATAAAAGATGCATAAAATCAGCAGAAAATATTGTTATAATTTTTTATAGGCACATAAAACAAATTATTGTGGTAAAAACATTCCGATCTTTTTTCAGCCACTATTGGGTATGAGGTGTTCAGTTCATCCACCCATGATTTCTCCACAGAAGCAAAGCTTCATGATTTCCTTTCAAAGTTCACCAAGGCCATCGGAGTAAGTGGCTGGGTATAAAAAAAGTGGTTCGCATAAAATTGTGGTGCCCTGGCTTTCACAATGGCTTAGTGCTTCGGACTAACAGTGACACATTCAAAATGATACATAATGTTTTCTAGCCTCATCCACTTTCAAGTTAAAATACTCAGATCAGTACTGTATGCGCAGATTCAGTACAAACCGCTTGCTTAGTTTTTATGTAAAATTCTTTAAAATCATTTTACCCGCGAACAGACACCTGCGTTCGTCGCAATTTCCTGCTTTCCTAAAATTGAGCACTATCGACAGTTAACTGCAGGTGGAAAGACAAAGAAACGTGATGGAAACTATTGCTGGTTACCATTCTGTGAATAAATTTTTTCGGATTCCAAATGAGGGTAAAAGGGAAAAAAAATTATTATGATGTTCCGCAACCGCGAAAAATCACAAATTCCACGTGAATGAGTGGTGAAAATAGATACTCTTGACTAGGGTATTCACTTCATGCTGTAATATGAAAGGTGTAAGTAAAGCAGATAGATTGCGTGAGACTCTTTTTCGGTGAAAGACTCAAAAGGCATTATTTGATGTCTCTCATTCCCCAGGTTGAATAAATGGAAGAATATAAAAATTTCGAGTATAGTTTGTGTCTGAGGCACTCCCAATCGCAGGTAGTGTTTAAAACAGAATGAGCAAGTTTGAGCTGAAAATATGAAAGATATACTCCAAATATTTTATTACCCTTAATTGGTTATCACAACAGTCAATTTTTAACGTAAAAATAAGACGTTCTTGTAACGAAGGGAACAACTAAATAGAGGTAGTGTTTCAGCTGAGGTAGTTTATCTTATGCAATTGTTTGAAGGAATGAGGAACAGTAATACTTAAAACAGCATTACGTTTTTAGGGTAATGAAAAGCCGTTCATCGCATAGTTACATTGCTGTCATGCAACCTGTGTTCAAGTGCACAAGCACTGTCTGAAAGCCCATTTTATGTAGCGAAGCAAAAGAAACAGGAAGACAATGCAGAACAAAACATGAACATATAAAACACTAAGCTGTGTTGCAAATGTAGCAAAGAAAACATTTGAACCGGTAATCGGGTTCATCGATGTGCTCCTTACGAGGAGAAAGCGAACATGAAGGACAAGAGTGAAGTGGGCAAACCGCTGTCATACTACGTTAGTTGCCGATATTAGGCAAATGTTTTCAACTATTTTTCTGCCAATTTTGTCTGAGTCGAAAAAGTTTGAAAAGCTTTGCGTGGGTACTTTAATGGTATATATACAATATAGTATTATTCTCTACTATCTTTTCTTTGCTCATGTCCTCCGCAGGGTCATATTGTTGGACAAATGGCAGTTTGTCACCGCTACCTGTAACGCGTGAACTGCATTTTGCAATAGCTTTAACTTTTATGTTCTTTTTGCGGTTGCTATACGCCCTCGTGAAATATTTGCACTTGATAGCGGTTCAGGGTTTGCGATTGTCGCAGACGTAATTCAAGCCTTCTGTTTTTTCTCGAAAAACGTGGACGTTTCCTGCAGTTGTCTGACTGTTACTTGTGAGACATTTTCATTGAAATCCTGACAGATTTCTGGTGTTCTTTGTTGCAATCCAAATAATCTAGCGGGGAACTTGGAATTTCAGTTTAGCTTATTCCAAAAAATACGTTCGCGAAAAAAATTATAAAGTGCTTTTTCGACAACAAGATGGAAATGAAGTCAGTAAGTTCCGTTGCATTTATTGCAAGGAGGATCGCATGCCCCGAAATTTTGCAAACTGTGAACAAGTCTCATATAAACAAAAGACTTACCGTGTTGATGGAGCAAAACCGTTTCTTTCGCAGCCTTGCATATTTGATTATATTATTAAACTTACTTTGAGTATCAAACTTGCGATGTTGCTAATAACTTGGAATTAGTGTTTGCTTCATGTTCTTAAACTTTCTGGAAATTGCCTGAAACTTTCGGACACTTTGGTGTCTCTAAAAATGAAACCTATTTATAGATTTTACATATAAATGTTGGGATTTTGTCAGTCATCATCGGTGCTGTTGTCCTCGTCAACCCTGTTGCATTTACCTTGGGTGAAGGAATTTGGTGTGGATCCATTGTGAGTAAACACACACTTAGCTACAAGCGATTTGTTGATGCGTAATGATGGCATGCTCAGAAAACTAACAGTTTGAAATGGAATAATGTTTATATTACCTGAAATTGCAAAGGATGTTCCTTACCAGCAGAACTCAGTTCCTGGAGTTAATATTTAGTAATTGCGGCTGTGGCAGCAACCACTCCAATTTTATCTATATATATCTTTTGTTTCCTCGTTCTAATTTAGGCTTTAGTTTGCTGAATACTACCAAACATATATTTTTACCCAATTCCTAAAAAATCTGTTTGGTCTCCGCAAAGCCAGTTTTACGATAAAAGCCAAAAAATTCGCTAAGTTTTTATCACACTCTGGTTGTAATGTTGAGCTATTTTATACACAGATCATGTTCGGAGGAATAATGATGACTTTAAGTGGAAGAATAGAATCTGGGGATAATCTTGTAAGTAAAGATTGTATGTTGTTGGTTTTAATAAATAGGTGATAGGATTTTTAGCAGGACTGGTAATCTCGATTCCTGTAACAAAACTGTTCAAGACTGCGTTGATCGTGCGCATGCCCTTGCAATCTGCCAACCTCTCTCTTCTGTTAAGACTGAATGATATAAATCAGCTTCTGTAGTGTTTCTAAGCATACTTAACTGCGCAGTTTGCACAAATGCCTTTTACCAATTGCAAAATAATAACTCAAACAACAGGAGCAGCTCAGCTCAACCAACAGAAAAGCAAATCAAGCTGCATTCCTTGTTTAAGGCATCAGTCGACTGTAACCAGTTGCGAGACTTAAACGAATGCAGTGAAGGCCAAACCGCATCACAACCCGAAGACACAAGAAGTTTCTTAACAAGCGATTTGCATGTTTGCACCAGTTTGTGGTGAGGTCAATGCGAGGAGGTTTAGGAAGGCAGTTACATTAATTTGAAAGCCTTCTATTATGAACAACAACTCAGTGGTCAAAAAATCACGTCGTGGCAATTTTCCTGTGTGTCTTCGGAGCATCGTGATTTTAATTTGTTAACAAACAACACAAAAACATTTTAATGGTCGCAGTAGTTTTCTTATGTTTGTCAAAATGTCCTTCAATACATGACAAAGCATGTTTTCAGTTCAAAGTTAAGAAAAAGTCAAAACCTTTTAGTGTAATTTATCCTAATAAAACAAAAATATTGTTATTAAATACGATTTATAACGACATAAATATTTAAATCTTTGTACTTGCGTGCAAAACTAATGTGCAAAAATTGGACCAGGTCAACTTTACTGACTTAACAAAACTGCTGGCAATGTTGCAGCGTCTCAAAAGATAGTGGTCTACGCTCTATCAAGAAGCATGCTTTACTGTGATTAGATAGCTGAGAATATTTCTGTTAAAATTTTTATCATCAACGCCGGCAAAGTGAAATCCGATGTTTTGGTAACAGGTAACAGCAACAGTTTATATCACTTCCGATTGTTCTTCAGATCAGCAAATTGTTGATGGGGTCTTCAGTTGACCATAGCACATTTTTACCATAGTCCAAACCGTGAAAGGTCATTATCAGCCTACAAAAGTTACGTTCAGTACACTTCTCTTTTTCTGGTGGTATCTCGTTTATTCTCACACCTTCAGCGCCATGGCTACTTTTGGCAGAAGTAACATTTGGTCCCAAGCAGTTTTGAGAGAAATCGGTGTTTTTTAATCTTGTACATCAATTAACTGTAGATATTTTACAATAAAGTATAACGAAGCATGCAATTAATATATTCAATTGTTGGCAACTTTCGCGGTTTGGGGATTTTTTGACGCACCAATTGGCTGTTTGACGCATTTTCCCTCCACTATGAAAAATAGTTGGTAAGAGCTGATAATGCATTTAACGAAAGTGGGAAGAAGATTGAAATTCTTGTTTTATTGTGGGAAGAAGATTGAAATTCAGTCGGTTTGGGTGTCCATGTTGGCCATTTTGGTACTTATCGGGATAGCGATGTCATAAAACCTAAAATCGTGTCGTCATAAATAATATAAAGTCGAGATAATAAAAGAAAAATCTCTCTCAGACGTGCCACGTTGCGCAACAATAGCAAGGCACTCGAACGTTCGCAGAACGTGCTTAGAAAAAGAAAAGCATTAGCATGGCACTTACTGCATAGCATTTGCCAAAATACGTCCAACGACGTACGTCGGCGTCCCTCGCATTGAAGCCTTAGCGTAGTACGTCGTTCAACGTAGCTTGGCGCCGAAGGTTCTAATTCAGGCCCGTAGTCACGGGTTGCATTCGGGGGCAGTGCCCTCCCAAAAATTTAAGAAACTGTAGTTTATCGTTGTTCTGTATATACCAGAGTTGTAAGTCGGGCCGGGTTCGGGCTTAAGCTTGTCAAAATGTTTCGGACCGATTTCGGACCTGCATACAACATCTTTCGAAACAAGGGAGACTTTTGTCGCCAGTATCTGTTGAAGCAATCGAGCTGATTAATCTTCAATAAAAAATGATTAATTGTGAATTATTTAGTCACATTTACTTTGCTACGCCACTAGTACCCGGCAGTTAATCACTCGGTAAATTTGGCTTTCGGGCCTAAATCGAGCTTCAAAAATAAATGCCGGGTTCGGGCTGGTGATTAAGGCTTCAAAATGGGGCCCGTTTACAACTCAGGTATATACTTGTATCAAAAAGCTGTAAGGTCGAGTACAAACGTTTCGTTTTATTTCAGATCAAAGCTTCAACTTATTTTTCTGTGTATACTGCGCTTTTTTCTCTGATGCTTGCCATACTGGCTCTATCTCAAGCGTATGTTTCCGGACAGGTATGCTCAAAATGCTGGGTGTTATGCACCTATGCAACTTTTAAACAGTATTGTGAGTAGTCAGATTGTGAAGTCTTGCATGATAGTTGGAAAAAAAGAATATTAGCACCATAATCCTTTCTCCGGTTATTAAACACTGGCCACCCTGAACAAGAATATGACGACTGGCAAGGAACACTCTGTAAAAAAGTGGTGTTGTTTGAAGGCACGTGTGATTGATCCCCAATTTGCCGCAAGTTTCGTTTTACATTTTTCGTAGGTAGTCTGAAGTCAAGTCCATAAATTTTCTAAAGATCCAAAGAGCATATTTTGCGCGTACTGATTAGGCCTATAGGTGACACTCAGGGCTGCAACCAGCAAAAAATTAGGGGGGCAGAACGCAGAAGTCACTTTGGCAACAATTATGACGTCTTTGATGTGCAGTCAATTTATATATGCGCCTTTTTTGCTATAATCAGCAGTGCTGCCACAGACGTTTTTGCAAAAATCACTAGATTCACAAAAAATTCACTAGATTTGAAAAAAATTACTTGATTTAAAATTTCTGCGTTGAAGTTGACAGTTTTGCTTGAAACCACTTATTCATGTCTTTCATCGCCTGAAAACTTTAACACCATTTGCAAGTTTGTTAAAATAGATTATGCTGAAGCGTGGAAAATCTTATATCGGAAAGCCTCAGGTTTCTTTCAGGAGCTTAAAGCGACAACAGTAACGAAATATTTTACTGTATGCTAGATATGAACAGTACAGAAGAGAAAACAATAAGAAATTGAGATTGGAAAATTTTGTTTGTTCTGTAGGTGAAAATCATCACACAACGAATCACGCAATCAACTGTTTTTCTGAAAAAACGAGCTGAAAAGTTAGAAACAGCACATCCGATCTTTGAACACATACGTTGCAAATTATATCACTAGGTTACAGCGAAATATCACTAGATCATTAGGTCAGCCCACAAATCACTAGATGTATTCAAAAATCACTAGGTGTGGCACCAGTAGTGATCAGCTTACCAATTAAAAGAGAGGAAATGATGGTAAATTAAGAAAAGCGTAAGCTCCTTCACGATTACTACCAATCCCACATACTGTTTCATCAAAATCTTTCTGTTAATATTTTAGCAGTAGTCTTTTTTAAGTTTTCAGATGTAAAACAAATAAATCAATCGATCTTAGACATCAGTTATGTAATATAAAAAGACACAGAAGAATAGATGACACATTATACAAATAACACACAGAACAACATTCATACAGACGAAAACATTGCGTATGATTGAAGGCAGCTTCTAGATGTGCCTGCTCCTTGTGTTGCATAAGTTAAAGGGTCATAAAGAAATTACTTGCCCAAGTTAAAGGGTCATAAAGAAATTAAAGCAATTAGATGAAGAAGGTGCAAATATTTTATCTTGAAAAACTGTTGAAACAATTTTTGGTCAGGAATTTATTGCCTGCTAAACCTGCTAAACAGTTGGTAAAATCCTGCTAGAAAAACAGTTTACTGCTAGATTGAAAATTTTACAGTTAACAGTGAGAAAATCCTGCTACATTTAGCAGCAAATCAGCTAAAATCGCAAAACTGTGCTGCAGTAGCCTCGATTGGTAGCCTATGGATTCCCGCTCTGTGAGGTCACTTTCACAACCACAACATCACTTTCATGTAACGGATGGTTTCGCTTCACAACTAGCGCCTCAAAGCTTGTCTCCGGTTCTGTATTGAGAGTTTTCGAAAGCATGGTACATGCTTGGTACATGATTGGTTAATTGTTTTATCATGGTACATTGATTAGTTAATTTTTTTAATGGTATTGAGAAGTTCACGTAGAAGTAACGCAGTCTCGAGAAATAACTTTTCGTGTGCATGTACCTGAACGCCATCATGTTTGCAAAATTTCGGGGGGTTCAATTGCCCGGTTTGACGTACCTGGTTGCGGTCTTGGGTGACAGTTATGATGCCTGGTCAGTAACTATTTTTCTATCAAATTTGTTTTATCGTAAAGGCTGCAGTCTGAACTTTGACTAATATAGTAGAGGCCTATTGCCGCTTCATTCTGATCCAAGATATTTTGTATTCAATGTAAATTTCCACCTTGAGTTTATGAATTCGATCAATCTTTGTGATTGGCAATAAGAAAGCATTACATGCATGGATATATGTTCTGAAAACGATTCATGGAAAGAATTTCTTGTAGTTTTCCATGCTTATTTTAGAATTACTTCTAAAGCCCCTAATATAACAACTTATAATACATCATAACAAAGATGCTCATATAGCATAGCAAAGATGCTCATGTACCTCGTTAAATATAAACGCGCTGATTGGTTGCTCGTTCGAATTTTGTTCAGCCAAGTACACGTCACTATGAATGAAACCACAGCTTGATGACGTACTCAGAACTTGGTCAAGATCCACAACAGTTGTTGCTGTCAAACGATGTTTTGATAAACTTTCCTTTGATAATTTTTATAGACAAAGCTTACAGTACACAAGCTAGTTCTGTGATGGGAAAACCATCATCCCAATTTTAACAAGCAGCCGCATGGTTCTCCGTGCAACTCTGAAGGTAAAAGTTGAACAAAGAGCGGTATGGATGTAGAAGACAAGTGATGTCTATTAGTTCTCTTTTGTTTAGATTACGAGGGCTATTAATGAGAAAGCGTGTTACCTGATAGATAGCAACCTCAAAGATCACACAACAAATGGACCATGTCACACAGAAAAACTCTAAATTTCAAGCCCTTTTTGCAATGNTGGGCTTGCCACTTTTGCGAATTTCACTATTGTGATTAGACGTTTTTCAAACTGGTGACTGTTTTTTCAAAAGGTTATTCTTGGAATAAGCGGATGCTTTATTTTGCCGTGGAGTATCATCAGCTGCATTTTAAACATCACAACATTGCAAAAAAGAGGAGTCCCTTGTGCTGAAATTCTTGTTTATGGATGTTACTGCTTAGCGTGTTTCAAAATTTCTAGGCAGGTAATAAAGGCTTTACTGCATTGGATGTGAGATTGATATCTGGCTAATATATTTTTTTGATATTCTTAAAACCTTAAATCTCGCAAGAGGTAATTGAAGAATTAAGGTAGGTTTAGAACCCTAGCTTTTGGGCTGTTTTATAATTATATCACTATATGTAATAATGAGACGATTTTTTTAATTCATTCCAATGCATGTTTTCAAACAAATTGACATTCCCCGCTTGTGATGAAATTCATTGGCATCCAAGTCAACTGAGAACGTGATGGTATTCTGCCGTTTTCATGATAATAAGGTTGCACCACAACCAAATTTTGCAACACAACTTTTGTGCCCACCTGTACTGAAGGGATTCTCTGCAGGGTCTATATACTGATAAAGTTTAAGTGAAAGTTGAAGTCTCACCAGTGGCGTAACTAGAGGTTTGATCCAGGGGGAAAACTTAGTTGAATGGAGCCCACTGGCCACCGTAGCCAGCCCAGTAGCCAACACTAAGAAGCAAATTGAGATATTATAGTGAATCCGGATGTGGACGTCTATACAAAAAAACAAAATCACTGGAAAACACCCCGAAAAACGCAAAAAATAACAACCTATTGAAAACCACAAAATATTAAATAGCGAAATATATCCTAATTGGGGTCTGGTTTTTACATTTAGCTTGCCAGGGAGGACGGTTCGCACCCCTGTCCCCCGGCAGTTACGTCACTGCTTCTCACGAGTCATCAAGGAATGCTTCTAGCTATGGTTTAGTGCAGGGGTGAGCAAATAGGGGCCCGCGGGCCAAATGTGGCCAGCCACAGCGTTTTCAGTGGCCCGCAGAAGCATCCAGGAAAATTTTCAAATCTGAAATTTCCTCCAATTTCTCATAGTAAATATTAGTGTTGAGGCTATAAATATCGAGATTGCTGCTACTCCCATAAGAAGGTATTGCCCTCCGCTAAACGCGGCCTTCTCAAATTGTCCCCCAAGCAAAAGTAATTGCCCACCCCTGGTTTAGCGAAAGAGGACAAGGACAAACGAAGAAACAACTGACGTATTAGTGTTCCACAATTTTTTGTCCACGGCATGATAACAAATACCACAGGTTTGGATGCCATTCGATCAAGGCCAATATGCTTTCTCACGCACAGGCAACTCTTTTCCGTCTGTGTGTCTGAGAATGCCTAAAAACCCTGAGCCAAGGTCCACGCAATTTTCCACCGACGCTAGTAAAGAGCACTGCACGACGACTGCGCTTCTGAGCTTCCAATTCAAACACATTAGTGTTATCTTCGCAGAGTTGTGTTAGGTTATGAACATTTGCAACTTGCGAAATAGAATTAAGCTGAAACAATGACAGTNATTCCGTGAAAGTATAGACTGAGACACGTGGCTTTGTGAAAGAAGAGCTAACTAGAGATGCGCACAAAGAATGCCTGTCATGCAGCATAGCTTTGTATATGTGAAGCGATTTTCGCCAATTTCTGAAGGCAACAAGGGGCTTCCATTTTTCAAAAATCCTGCACGAATTTCTAAAATTCGTCCCTGTGTCATACAATTTCCCGCGTTGCGAACCATTGGGTCTTTACTTTCACTATTACAACATCGGACTAGCAAAACTGAAATTTGCTAACATATATACCACGTAGTACAGTACATCTAAATCTAATCAGAGTAATTTACTTTTCTTTGGTGCTTGTAAATTACGATGTTTTTTTATAACGCAACACATGCTTTATTGAAATCCTTTTTAACGATACTAATTCTTGGTATACGCTAAAATGTTATCAAAACAGAAGTTCGAGAACGATCACCACACGATATACGTTGCTGTTGAGGAAGATGCATCGGATGTCTCACGTTTCTAACGGTTTTCGTCCCAAACAGCTACTTCCGGTATTCCGAGCTCGATTATAAAGTTGAAAAAGTTTATTATTTGTTGATTTAAAATCTCTCTGCCTCTATTCGTTTTTTGCATGCGGAAGCTATGGACCGGTCGTTTCTTCATGAATATGAAGGGAAAAGTAGTGGCAGAAATAAAAAAAATTCTGAGCAGATAACACAAAAAAATGTTTTTTGGTAAAGCTCTTCATCAGCGTTAGTTCTTCTAAAAATTAGTCCAGTGCATGCAGGGAGAAGCGTCCAGCAAGTGCTGGGCCCAATTGGGTGCATTTTGATGGTGCCCCAAATTAACAATCAAGCTTTGCAAAGGACTGGAGGACATCAGAATGGATCGAGTTTAGTAATACTCTACTAGAGAAAATTGTGTAAAGCTATACATGTGCATTTTCTAAGTACTGTACATTATACCAAACAGTGTTGGAAAAAACTTGTCCCGCAAACTCAAAAGCGAATACCCGAGAAGGTTTGCAGTAAATGGTATGAGTAAGCTTAAAACGAGCAACTAAAAAAATTAATGTGGTGGAAAGCAACAAGAAATGATCGCCCTAACCTTAAAACAAAATTAGCTAATGGCTTGAAAAACGTTTCACTTCACTGCAAGTTTGGATGATGAAGACCTTTGCATTGTAAGTTCCAAGCCACGGAATAGTAGGGAAAAAACTATCATCACGTAAGATACGCTACAAACATTGGTCTGTCGAAGTGGAATAGTAGGGAAAAACTATCATCACGCAAGACACGCTACAAACATTGGTCTGTCGAAGTGCCCGCCAATCATAGAAATAGCCCCGAAAGGACCGTAATATTTCCTAATGCAAATCAACTTTTTATGCCCATCATTGGTATAGAAGAAACAGTCATTCAGATCAACTTTGCAATATACATAATTATGAAAACGCTTGCTTTTGTAAAATAATTTATTGAAACATTAATTATTCAATTTTGATCACAAAAAAGGAAAATATAATCGAATGAAAAACATTGTTGCCAGCAAACTTTGTTTATTAAAATTGTGATATAATCATATTGAATTAATATGCGATAAAGTCATAGGTCCCTTGGGTAAAGTCCACTGATGTCCCTTAGGTAAAGATTGACTGCGCCATGTTTTAAAGCTTCTGTCCCTGTGTTGGTACCACATGGGGTCAAAACGTTCCATTGTAAAAGAATTGAAAAGGGAAACTGCATTTCACAGCGTTCTCCCGACTTTTTCTCATATTATGCTGTTACTGTGCTGTTTAGGTCATTTTTTAATCGTATGTTTTTTATGTAGCTGAAGAGTACAATCATCCCAGCAGTACTCAGGAAAATTAACAAGTGTCCTGAAGTCTGCAAGTATTTACGACGCGCTAAGCCTGGTTGAAGAAAAGCTATTGAGAACAACAACATTGTTCTTTTTGATAATGAAGGCAAAAGGTTGTGAAGAGAACAGCAGAAAATAACTGATTGACTGATTTATGATTTCATAAGAGTGAGTTAATAAACAGAAACAATGCAAAGAGCCATCATGCAAGAAAATAACCAATTGTCAGTGCAGGCTACATTAGAATAAATGAAGACACAGTAAAACAGTGCTAACCACTTCAGCCGCACATATCAAACCGCCATCTGATGCAAAAATGGCGTGCCAAGTAGTTGTAGGCTTGCTATGATTGGTCCAGATAAATTTCCACGTCTCTGCGCATATCAGCGTCAGTTGTTCTATTACTTGTGCCTACGTATTTCAAAGCAAATCGTGAGTAGGTCTGCAAAAATGCGCAGTTAAGGTTTTTAGATAAATGTGCATCTCTTTTTAGAGAAACATGCATCCCATCTTCAGGGCCGGCCCTAGCAGGTGCGGGACCCGAGCCAAAACATAGGCGCGGGACTCCTCTGAGCAGTGGTTTTATGACGTCATCATGCTCAGCCAACCGTGCTACAACCTTTTTGATGAATGTGCCCAGTGCCGCATCAGCCCAAGTCTGTCCCCCCCAAAATGATTACAAGGGCATAATAGGCTCGTAGTTTCCAACTAAATTTTTTTCAACGAGCTTAACAAAAGGAATTGGGTCGTGAATCATTGTCATTTAATTGACGGCGATTATTTAGAGATGTCGCAATGAAATGCAAATGTAAAATAATTGCAGGAAAGCAGAATTAATCCTATCATTCAATTATCAAAGCATTATTGCCGAAGGAGCAAACACGAGATCGGTCAAAGCATGTGCGCCGCGATGAACGCTTTCTTTCATTAGCGCAAATTGATAAACTTTACCATGAGCTTAAGTGAAATATGCTTATAAAGCGTGTGCGTTGGGCTGTTTACTGGCCAAAATACGCATGCATAAACCTTGCTGATGTTTGGACTGTTAATTTCCTGTTGCATGGCACATGTTTAGATTAATAATATTTTGTATCTAAAATCTTTGTAAATATTAACAAATACAGACTAAAGCAAAGTGGACGCAATGGTTAAGATCCATAATCCACTAACTGCATTACTCTGTTTTGGGACAACCCCCAAAATAGACTCTTCGCACTACACAATTACCTCCATCTGGCTGTATGAACAGCAGGCTACGCAAATGTGTAACTTTGGTCGTAAGCACCAAAGGTGTCTTGCTGCTAAGCAGTACAAAATAAGAGAAGACTACCTGGGCTAGACATAGTAGCCTACATTTTTTTACAAGAATCATTACACAAAATACGTTGACCAAGTGGAAATCTGACTTCTGGACGTATACAACTAGACATGTGGGCAGGCCGGATAAATGAACGCGAGGCCCATCAGGACAAAGTCGTGACCGCGATGCCCCCGACACGCTTAATTTTTACGTATTCAAATCCCAGTAATTCCCACATTCTTCAATGCCAAGGACCTATGCTTTAGTTGTGCGGCGCACACCCAATCAAAGTGGTAGTGACGTGACTTTTTCCAGATCATGCGATCAAGGGAAAATTACAAAGAAGGATTGAAGATACATTTAAGGAGGTTTAATTGATTTTTTGAGCCAATTTTCAAAACTGTCCTGTTTCAACTAGCTTGATTTAGCTGACTTTTTGAAACATCACTAGTTTCCCGTTTAATTTTTTGATGTGGAACCCTGGGTGCACGCTAATCAGGGCTGTGGAAGCGGAAGCTGGAAGCGGAAGTGGTGGAAGCAGTCCTTTTTCTGTGGAAATGGAAGCGCGAAAATCCTACCGCTTCCGGTTCCACATAGGTTATTTGACTTGGAGAGTAACTTGGCGAAAAAGTTTTGTCCATTTCCCAATGTGGATTTAAGCGGTGAAGTTGCATGGGGCGCCGTTCGTAAAAATATTATATCTGACTGACAGATTTAGCACAAAAAATGCTATCTCTGCGCATATTTAGCTATCTCTGTGCAGAGATAGTTAAATGTGCACAGAGATAGCTATCTCTGCGCAGAGATAGCTAAATGCACGCAGAGATAGCTATCACTTGTCCAAACTTTGGAGACTGATTGATGCTTTGACTGAAGCTAACTATTCTTTTCAGCAAG
>JGI24158J21664_10001750_pt1 | contig 25119 bp, 14 predicted proteins | sample Ectturendosymbi3_FD_21664 | JGI IMG/M metagenome (IMG submission 21664) | reverse complement strand
TCAGGTACCGCCATTGTTGCGTCAACGTCATAATACCAACCTACTAGAAATTCTAACCGGAACGCCGTACCGGCAATAATTCTTTTACCGGAACGGCATTCCGGGTCATTCTGGCTTATTTTCACCTCTGTTATAAACTGATATTGTGTCATCGAAAGCACAACATACAAAATCAACAAACTATTTCTAGTAACTCTGTGCTTTAGTTTGTGAGAGTTGATGAGTAACTGACTCACTTGAAAGTTTTGACAAGAAAAGGCATTTCATTTATGTGCTTTATTAATTGTACACTGAGGGAATTGAGTATGCTGCAGAGTGCCTACTTCATATTAGTAGAGTCCATGCCAGGCAAGTACAGAAATGCATTTGTTTTTATTTTAACTACAGTGTTTGGATAAACACATTGTCTCACAGTTTGTTGCATATATGTGCAGTTGAATAGACAACATTGTGAAGTTCATGGCACAGCCATAAAATATGAATAATATGATACATGCCACATATATGTATTCAGAAAAAGAAGTAGCTTTAGGCCTACCCCAGCTATGTTTGAGGTTCCTTACTGACAGCAACAGCTGGAATGTGAATGGAAAACCTCAGTACTGTGAGGCAGACGCTCCAGAATACTGAACCACCTTCTGACAATGTTCTTGCAGAGCCTCGCATACTTTTTTCAGTTGGTTATATGAAGAACCAAATTTCAAGTACCTAAGTTTCTATTTTCAAGTCTATGGCAACATGGCTGAGGAAAATATAATGTACGAACAGCTACAGATAGTTGTAGAGAGATATATAGTTTGTCCCATAAAAGTTTTTCGGGCAAATAGGGAAAATTAGGGCAAAATATGTTTTGCACGCAAAAACATTGCCCTGCTCCTAGACCTATGCATCAAGCAAAAGCCACAATTTAAATAAAAAGTGTGGTTTGGACCTAACGACATGAGCCTTGCATGGTCATTAACTACTGCCTTTTTGCAACCAATAACCCTTGAATTACGTGGTTTTGTGAACATCGAGGAATTTTCTGTGATTTCAGTTAGCCAGTCCCAAGCGACAAAGATACAATCGCTGGTTGCCTAGTAGGTTCGCATATAGAGTCGCAAGAATTGTTCAAATATCAATCGTAGAGCATGTGACCGCCCTGGTACTGCTGCTGGATTTTCAAACGCCTTATTGCGCAACTCACTTTTGAAAAGTGCGCTGAGTTCCCGAGGAAGGTGGATTGTTTTGTTACATGAATTTTCACCCAAAACCCTTCGCTGGTCGCATGAGCCAGCGGAAGCTGAAGAAATAAAACATTTTACTTCCGTGTTTGTTCAGCGCTCAAGCGTAACCAAAACAAGGAAACGCCAAATCACGTCGCCACCTTTGTAAGGTTCAGAGACGGACCAAAATTAACTGTCGAAAATGCAGCCGATTTTTGCAGCAAATAAGGTTAAAATTTTTGCTTTCAGATGAATCCTAATGTTTATTGTGTTTGGAAATTAAGGGTCCGACAAAGAAAGCCGAATGAACAGCAAAGGATGTGTCGAAAGCGAAACAGTCTTTGGTTTTTAACTGGGCTTTCTGTGGTAAGCATACCCACGATAACGGTCCGCCTGTAACGTCGTCCAACGCAGTTACGCAGCAAAACGTCAACCACAGAGACGAACACAAAGGACGCTAGGATGTTTTTGTAGCACTTTTAATTAAAAATCTGCCCTTGATATACACGAGTCGCTGAAAACGTGACCTGGCTACCAGAGAAAGTTCTGTATGTAAGTCTATCCACCCGTACCGTGCGGCAAAGATCACAAGGTTTGACACATGGTTAAGTTTTTTTTATTTTTAAGTCTGTTTCCCGGCTTAGAAACATTTTTTTAGTTATATCATGCCCTGCAAATTGCGCACTTTTCTGTTGTTCACGATCCATAAGATCCTCACAATCGTCCTCCTACAATTCAAAATCTAGAATTTTTCAACTTGCCACAATACGGCGCCTTGACCACTTTTTGTTTATGTCATCTGTGGCAGAAATAATGTTGAAACTTCCTTACTTACAATTAATAACGGTGACCGGCTCACTTATCAGTGAAAATTAACTACTTCCGCTTTATTCAACTAAGCAGAGTGGTTTCGGTCAAACCATGCAAAGTGTTTGAGGTCAAATCGATGGGTATAATAATTAGGAAAAAGACCTGTTCAGATCCACATCTTCAGCGTACTGCAGGCAGTGCAAAGCACTGGAGATGATCTTGACGATGAGAATCCTGAAAAATTAGAGTTTGTTTTGGAGTGAATGTAAAATCAACTTTGACGGTTTCATCCCTGTTCATCAGCTGTGATCACACAGCTTGCTAAACACACTTTACTTTCTTGTTTTCGTGTAGACGCTAACACATTCATCATAGTTTCTCCGTTATTGCCGTCATTCCATTCAGTCTTCCAAGGTACCACCGGATTGCTGAAAACTTGTGGATGTTTGTTTTGATTCCGTAGAAATTGATGTGTTACTGTCGTTGCTTTGCTTTATGAATAAAAGAAGAAAAACAAATAAAAACTGGCGGTGGAAATTCGCAACAGACTTGGAGAGTGATCTTAACCGCTCTGGCAGCAAAGCAAACAAGGTTAAAGGCTAATTTCGGCAGAGAAGCGTAACACGAAACTGCAGTACGCTGAAGCACTATTTGCTTCCCACAAGATATCATCCAGTCTGTCCCGCGCGTACTGCAGTGTGAGGTCTGCTGCAAAGATACAAAGAAAGCTTCCGTTTGGCGGAAAAACGCAACCGCTTCGCTGACGTTCACAATTGTTACTGCTGCCAAAAGCGCAATAAATGTCAGCAGCCAATGCTTCACTACTCGTCGAGGAGCGCGCACGGTAAACCACATCGAATGTTTACTGGTGCTGCCGAACGTCCGGAACAAAACCAACTGATTGACCAGCTGTCCGAAGTCGAGCGTCTTGTTTTTAGGGATCTTTGAAGTCGGCCGACTGTAAAAATGAACTGGAAAAGCACATGCGGAAAGAAAGACATTAACTGAATATTTTGCCTCGTAGCCTTGATTTCAGCTGCGGTTTTGATTTTACGCAATGTTGGCCTGAAAGCTGCTCTTGGAGGCAGCATAGTGGGTAGGTATATGGTAGATAAGGTTTTTGTGCGTTGTGATTCAGTTCATTAGATTTTGCGAACGGCGATTCAGTTCGTGAGTTCGTCAGATGAAGACGCATACGCCGATTGTGGGAGCGGAATTTTCTTTGAAAACATTCGATTCTGTATTTTGGCCCCTGGGGCAGGCCCGCAACCAGGGTAGCAACTGGGCAATTTCTCCCCCCAAAATTTCAAAAACATGTTCAATTGTTAGGTACAACAAGTTACAATCATTTTGCCCTCACCCCGTAAACAGAACCGTCGTCAGAAAGTCTTCAACACGGGGCTTTACGTTTGTGCAGGGGAGTTTGGCATTCCGAAAATTTGATAAAAACTCCACTGCTTGATAGTGCTTCATATGTCAATATGAAGGGTTGGTGTTTTGTTTGTGGGGCTAAGCCTTCAAAAGATCCCCTGTGGCGACAGGACTGCTCGATATTTATCAGCTGGTTGCGGCCCTGTCCTGGTGGAAGCATCTCTTGTTTAAGGGGTTTTCTGCCCACGGCTGCCTCAAGTCTGGAAAGAGTCTTTTGCTGAAGCGCTTTGTTTGAACCACGACAAAGCTTTTCAAAAATTTAACGCATCCCCGCCCCTTTCCATTGATTACACCTGCTTAGCTCACTGTCCAGACCCGTAGCCAGGTTTTAAGGTTTGGGGGAAAATACATTTTTAAGGGTGAAAGATTTTTGTTTTTATTGTATGTTTAAAACAAATTTTCATTGGCACAATAAAATTTGGGTGGCACAAAAATTTGGGAGGTTTTTACCCCTCACGCCATCCCCCGTGGCTACAGGCCTGCGGAATGGTCTGTAACGAAACAGTAAAAAATTCAGGATATGTATATGCCTGGTGATATGTAAAGGTTCAGGCAAAATTGACATTTCTTGGCCTATACTGCTTGTCCAATAGAAATCATTTAAATAGGTGTTTTCACTGGCTGCGTAGAAGCAGACAAGCAACAAATGCAGAGAGCAAGAACTGATAACTGACGACTATGCTTCTGCTGATCGGACAAGCTACCTAGAAAGAGGTGAAGTTGCACACGAAATAGCACGCACGTTTGAAAACGTGACATTTACACTATTGTGTTGCATGTTGAACAAAACCTGTTAAGCTTTGTAAAAAGTTGCCTGGAACGAGGTCACCGCCATAGGTTAAATGTTCTATTATGTGAGTATGATCATGCACGTTCTAAATCATGTTTGGATATTTAGAGTCATCCGCTGTGCACAGTATACTTTATCAAACCGTTTGAGGGTTATGCCCGTCCTCCCAACATCACAAGCTATTTTCAACCAGCTTGTTTTCTGTTGTATCAACACAGTGCGACTATGCTGAATAGCAGAAAAACTGCGCTATTAGAAAACCATGTGGCTTTTGAAAAAACTCAGTGACAACAGTAGTAGAAGGTTTCTGGAACCAAGTTGAACTTATACGAAAAACATACATAGCGATAAAGGCATCCGAACGCCAGTCCTAAACGCATTCGTTCGGCGTGAGTGATCCTCGAGCTCGATCCTGTGATTTGCAGTTTCTAACNTGTATGGATCGCGCCGAGGATACAAGTGACTCTGTTCTACAATTTTTATCGTTCTATGTTTGTTTCATGCCGATGACCTTTGGCAGAAACGGGGAGGGGCTTCTCTGCAGAACCGAACCAACAGGTCGCGCATCGGGCAAAAGTACCGGCGAACGACGAGACCAAAGTGGCGTCTTAAGTCAGCGACTGGAGTGGGAACCGAACATAAATACTTCACTTGGTCACCTACTCAACGAGAGCGATTGGCTCAGGGTGGACAAGCGTGAAGCGTCAGCGATCGTGACGAAGGAATTTCATTACGTCAAAAGCGTGTAAACAAACCATTGGTCGGAATCAAAACGAACAACTCGAAATGCGCCAAAGACGTCACGCTTGACTGATAATCGGTGTCTTTCGGGCGCTCCTCAAAGCTACTCCTGACCACTTGAGGCAGAGAGCGACTGCTGGTGAAAGTGGGACTTTGTTTGTTGTTTGTGTTTGCTGAGATGGGCCGTCTAGGGCAATCGAAAGTCCTTGAGGCCAGAATCGCCTTTTATGTCCTGAAAGTTTTGAGCGCGTCCGACCCTCCGATTAGCGGGTGCGCTGGGATTCAAATTCCAAGGAGGTCAGTCCTGAAGTGAAAAATGTATTGCCAATTTTTCAAATTCCGGACTGATTGGTCTTCAATCCACTCTTTGAGTATTTCACGATAAGGAAATCGGCTGTTGCCAATTTGGGCAGAGAAGATATGCATTACACCAACGCAATAGGCTTAAAGGAAACGCAAAACAGGTTTTGCGAGGGTTTTCTACTTTTATTTTGTCAATCAAGATCTTCAGATTTTCAAAACCACGACCTCCAAACCTGCTATGTTTTGTTGAATTTCAATAAGCTATTTTTTTGGGTAAACATGTCTTTTGTTAAGCAGAATAAAGACGTTTCATGAACAGCCTCATTAGGCAGATGCTTTTTTTAGTCAGATAAGTTTTGAATAGTATTTGCATTTTGGACAGTAAAATTACCCCAGACGAACCCAAGTCACAAACGTTTTTCTCAGCGCATGATAAAGTCATTGTGATACAGTTATTGTTGCGCAAAGCAGTAATGTTGAAATTGTAATGCTGCTACAAACATTTTGATTGATTGTACTTTACTCGGATTGGCCATACCAATAGTTAGTGGTGTCTGTTATGGTTTATGTAACAGTTTCAGCTTCAAATTCCTTATATAGTACGGAAGACCTTTGCATGGAGCACAGCGCTTTCTAAATAGTTCTTTGTTCTTTCAAAACACATTCATTAGCTTCTTATATAGGATTTATTGTCGAGTGATTGGTTATGACTTGGTGCTACGATACGCGCAGTTGGTCTCACCGTTTTATAAAAAAAAACAAGGATGTTTAAGGCAGATTCATTTCCCCGGAATTATTTTACTCTTGAAATCCAGACATGTGGCACTTACAAAAAATTCCACTGCAATTAGCTAGTTCTGCAGCAGAGACAAAAAATGTAATTTCGAACAAGCCTGTCACAAGTATATTTACCGTTCCATACCAATGTACTTATGCTTATGCCTTAAAAACCCAATCACACGCTGGTTTTAGAATTGTGGGCAAAGTGACACAGTGTTTTAAAGACGATGTTAAAATAATTTAAAAACTATGTTTACGTATTTGTTTGTCTTGAATGTAAATATAAAAACAGGGTAGTAGACAAGATATATGAAAAATAGTTAAACACTTAACAACATGTGAGGACACGTGTGCGTGAGAAATTTGGACGTGAACAGGGCTGGGCAAAAATAAACACAAGAAAAATGCGCTTGTGAGTACAGCAAAATTTCAACATCGTGCAAATGCTTTAAACAATTGACAAGAAATGAAGGTTTATAAAACGCATCACGCTTTTGAATGGAACTACTGGATGAAGATGCACACCGTTGAATTAATGTGTATACCTTTTTTTAGATCAACGCATTAAATATCTTAGAATGGATCACCTATTGCCTCACATTTAAAAGATCAGGCATATACAAAATCGTGGTAACAACTTTACTGCATCAAGAATGCTCATTAACTTGTATGCATGAGCCTGTTTATTCAAGAGTTGGTTGTAAAAACGTAGCAGATGTTGCTTAAGCCCCATGACTTCCTTCTGTAACGATTTTCCCTGAAACGTTTTGGCTTGAGCGCAAACATGTGGATAGCAACTGTGGGGGTTGTGCGCCCGTCGCACGTGCGTCAGCGCACGGAACGTTGTGAAAAGCATAGCTAATCCACACTACCCTACAACCAGCACAATCAGGCAAACCAAACAGTCTATAATACACAAAAAAATCTTGCGCAGGTAAGTAAACAAACGAGTCCAAAGCGTTCCTGTGCTTGCCATGTTGTTAAACAATCGCACGTCTTCTTGTAGCTCATTAAAAAAGTGCCTCTTCATTGCATTATACTTGAACTATAAACCGAAGTATCTAATATTCCAGAAATAGGTGCGCAACTTGTGCGAACGCATCAAGGGTCAGAAAGAAGAAACAATGTACTCGTTTCAGTTGAATATGTGCAAATCAGTGGAAGAGCGACTGGGAAACACCGTTGTCAAAACTGGCTTCATTTCCAAACTCTTCACATTTGCATTCAACCCACTGCACAGAGAAGCACGTATGTGCTTCTTGTTCAGGCAACTGTCGAAACTGTACAAATGCAACTGCGAAGTAAAAAACTTAGGAAATTATTGAAAAGTGTATAATGCCGAAAATCGTATGAAAATTCAAGTGGCTTTTCATAGGTTGTAGAAAAATGTGTGGATGTAACTGGCACAAGCAATAGTTTCTGTGAAGCTATTTTTGCATTAAAATCTTGTCTGGAAGGGCCTCAGCCAGGGATTCTTAACCTGGGGTTCGTGAACCCCTTAGGGGTCCATGTATGTGTTTTAACGAATCCGTAAAACAACATGCAATCAAGAAAATCCGTTAGTTTTTATCCGCCATTTGGGACAATATCCAGCTTAATCGCACCGCAACTGTAGACTGGCATGCACCCAGTGACGTAGCGAGGATGAGTGCCGGCCGCGGCCGACCATAAAAGTGCCGCCCTTTCCACCCCTCAAATTTGCTTATAAAAGATTAGAGAAGATCATCTTTCCTACTTATTTAAAAATATAAGGATTGATAAAGCATCTTAAAATTCGCAATGAAGCACTCACAAACTGAAATATGTCTTGTTTTTCATTGTCGATAGTGAGTCTTGCTTTTTCTGCTTGTCGCCACTTTTCTCATCATTAGTTTTTCTATTTTTTTCCTTTTTTCACATATGCATATGCGAACCCGACATGTTTTGTCAATTTTCTTCCCTGTTGGTTTTTAATCTCCGGTAAGCCCACCGCATATGTTTGTAATAGTTTACTCATTCCAAGGCATCAAACGAAAAAATTAAGGGATGTGATTACGGCATACCTACTTTGCAGATGTAAACATTTATGTATGTTAAAAGTTCGTGTAGTATTCCCGTGTTTAACTAAAAAAGTATATATACTGCACATAGCAGGCTATAATAATAAATCTGGTTTTGGGGGGTAAAGAACGTTTCATTGTTCACTTCTCGTTTCAGTAGTAGTTTAATCCCCTTAGAATTAACTCTGTCGGCACTTGCGCGGAGCCATCTGTAAGTGCGAGAACCCATTTGGAAAAAATATCTTAAACAGGTTTAAAACAGGCTGTGGTTGAGAAGCGCTGGCTTGCAGTCTTCATCGAGACTTGCGCACTTGGTCTAGCTGCTGGGTTGGAACTCTTCCAATTGCACGTGCATAGTGTCATATAGTTTTATTCCTTGCCTTTGCTCGTTACCAAAAGAACCATGGCTATACGTTCTTCAGCTGGGGACTTCACGTTCTAAAATTTGATATAAAATCCACTGATTTATAATGTTTCACATTTCACATTGGGGGACTTGGAGCTTTGTTTGGGGGGCTAAGCCCACCAAAGCCTCCCATGGCAACGGGACTGGTTGCCACCAGACGTCTATTTCGAAAACTGCATTACCAAACCATGCCAGGTGGGACATAGGCAGGCTCTGTGGATGCTCAGCAGTGATTACAAAGTCTTACGTTCGACGGTAATTGCGTTGAACAACTTCATTCAGTACAGCCATTGCCAAGTCGTACAACCATTTCGATTAACGCCCTTTTTAAGCCTTAACTACAATCATATCTAAACACATCTTTTACCTTTGCGTTAGGTGTTCAGACTAAGGTTCTTGCTTCAAATTCATCAAGACGAGAGCAACACCTTTTCTAAGCTTTTCTTGTTGAAATGAATTTTTCTACGACTGCAAATGATACCGTTGAACAACGGAGACGTTTTGAAACCTACACTGCTTGTCGGCTGGCTCTGATTCACTCTACTTGCAGTTCAAACGGGCAATCTGAGCTCAAAGTTTCCCACGCAAACACACCAACGCCACTACCTCGCTTCAATAACGTCATTTTTCGACACCATTACGTCATGCAGAAAAACAGCAGTTGTATTGTAACTGAGGAACGTTACCTTTGCAGAGTTCACTTCAACGGCCAAAATTCAATGTTGATAAGCCCGCCTAATGACTAGGTTACAGCTTATGGCACATTATTGAAAATATCCCACTGAACATCAAAAAATAGCATGAGATGTGCCAAGAAATGTTTTTTTTTATAATTTTGGTGACGGCAATTAGCGGCATGCCAGCGCTTGAAATATGCTTCTTGCCGGGGACGTTGAGGCGAACGATCTTGCCCAAGGAGCGCTACGGCGATTCACTCAGTGTCGGTGAATCGGACACACAACCTTCCANTTGAAAGGACCCTCTACCACTGAGCTATCGCCANTCCAGCAAAATCTTCGTCGCCAATCCNCAGGTGTCAGGTGATGTTATGATGTGCAGTTGGGGCGTTACTGAGGAACCAACGATACGAGACAAATGATTAAGCTACCCTTGACTATTTACCGTGATTTCATGCAAAGCCTTTTTCATCAAATGTTGAGAAGAGGGGCAATATAAACCGCGAACAACCGGAGCCTTAACGTTTGCTAGTGTGCCGTCGAATGTCATCTCTTTCTTTGTTCAGAGAGGTTTGAGTGGGATGGCGGAAATGGCTTTGTCTGGCGAGGAAGGTGTAGGGACTGGGGCACAATTGCCCCCCAAGTAAGTCTGTTAAAAAAGCCCTGATTTCAAGACAAACACTGGAGCACTTTAGCACATTGGATTTGACCCAGAATTTGAGAAAACATTTCATCAATTTGCTCACTCCATGGCCACATGTCGTGTTTTGTTAGCCTACCAGTCTATGACTTCTAAACACAAAAATTGAAAGAGTTAGAACTTTTATAACTTTTAAAAATTCATTTAAAAGCAATAACGAAAAGCTAGAGCTTTCAAACTCTCTTGAAAAATTAATTTTTAATCAGCAAAGTGCCGCCCCCACAAAGGTGCCGCCCGGGGCCCGCCTCCCCCTTGCTACGTCACTGCATGTACCTCTAGGCCGAACTATGTAATTCCAGAATTACTTTTATGATGTAATAGTCCACACTTTGCGTGGGGTTGTACGTTGGATGTAACTTTTGGTGCAGTTCATGATTTATTACTACGTTTTGATTTTGTCTGCAGACTTCGACTACGTTGATTCAAACTTAGTTGCCATTAGTGCAATGTGTTTCTTACAAAGATGTTCACAGCTTTTGTCAGAATTTTATAGAGGTTCTTGGCCCCAGTCTACGAGAGGAGCTAAAAGAGGTACATCGTACCCGGGCCCGGTACGTACCGGGGCTCTGGAGGATGAAAGTACACACGGTACGTTTTTCTGTAATCAAGCCCAAAATTATTAGTGTAAGCCAGCTGCCAGTATAACAATTTGTATATTTATAAATATTAGTATGTTCGTTGTGATCTATATTCTAATTACTAGATAATTAAGCTACGCAAGTTTCGACGAGGACCCTAGAAGCTATGGGGGCAGGTAACGGTNTTCATTCCCCCTGGGAAAATTTCTTTTAGAGGCTCTGCGTGGCCTTAGAAAGGTTAAGAAACACTGGAAGCANAAGACAAGTGCCCCATTTCCACAAAACACCACTGAATAAGCACAGAAGTTCATTTTGCTGGTTTAGTTTCTCCTTCAAATTACAACGGCCGCAATATGCACTGTCTATATCGAAGCGAATCCTTTCGCAGCTAAGAATCAGACAATAAGATCTTGCGGAGTATATATTTCGTTTAGGAGGTAGGCATCATCAGTTCTTGTGCGTTAAAATTTGAAGAGAAACAAAGACTTCACAATAGGATTTTGAAGTTAGAAAAGCGATTTTAAATCGAGATCCAGCAAGTTAGGGCGGCGATAACTCAGTGGAAGAGTGTTCGTCTCTTAGCGGAAAGGTTGGCATTCGATCAACGGTCACCGAATTTAATCGGCAACCTAAAAAGCACGTGATCGCTTCCCACTACCAAGGCAAAAAATCTTTTTTTACTGACAGGAGAAGAGTCTAAACATTTGGCTGTTGCAGTCTCGCCAGAGTGGCTTTGAAACGAAAGACACAAAATACGAGCAGAGGCGTGACGGGCTTGAACGCGTTGTCCTATACAAAGACAATAATAAGGTTTAGTTTTCCTCAACAGCATCGTCAAAACAGGTTTCCAATCCTGTCTTATGCCGTGATTTGAAAACTGCGCTACACACTTTGTAGAAACACAGTCACGGCTGCGTGAAGCCCATTTCACTACTGCGAATTTGTTTACAGTACATGATCTGAAACGTGCTGGTTCAGTGACAATTCTGTTCCAGTGATTATTGTCATAAAAAAGAAAGTTTTTTGATGTGCTTATGACACGCAATGCGTGTTTGTGACAACATGAAATAGTGTTTTTGAGGAAAGAATTAGGAAGTATAGCGCGTAAGGCTTCTTGGATCAGTTTTGCAAGATGCATTACTTGAAAGGTTTTATTTCCTTGTTTATCTGTTGCTTTCTCATGAGCCTGCATATTCTTTCCCCAAAACCTTACGTTGTTTACGTTGGCTGCTCTAAAGGAACACGACATGATTTACACCACAAGCACCTGCAGCTAATTCGTATTGATATCTTAACATTTACAGAGCAGCAAATTCCTACACAACCGATACATACTCTACGTAAACTCCTACACAACCGATACATACTCTACGTAAATAAGAATTGACTGACTTCATTGCAGTGGCAAGAAGGGCTTTGGTAGATTTTATGAAGCGCAAGATATGCGGAGTTCTGTCTCACGTAAATTGGTTGTTGCACGCACAGCGTAAGAGAGATCTGGGTCGACCTGTTTCAGCACGCAATGGTGGCAGTGCACAGTGTTGCCAACTCTTACAACGAATATACCCAATCTAGACTAAAAATATACCAACTATATACCAAATTTATAGCTGTAACAAAAAACTAACAATTTAATGCTATTTTTTCAATTCCTTTTTATTGTTTCACGTGGATGATTGAATGTTGCTGATGAGCAGTGCCATCACAGAGATGCTGCAAGCTCAATTTCTACTTTCTTAACTTCGGCAGTGACAGATTTATTAACCACTGGAAAATTCATCCTTCCAACTCACTACATTTTTATTTCTTTTGTGGTCCAGCATATCATTATGCTGTATAATAGCTGGCACTTTTCCTTTTGCACAGTTAGCAGAAGGGATACACAGCAGCAGCAGAATACTGCTTTGTGAGCCATGCAAGCTCTATCAGTCACTGTTTGCTAAATCTTCCGCCATTCTCGTACGCAGCTTTCCCAAATTTGAAAGCATTGTCCGACTAAAAGCGCATGCCTAGAGCTAAGTTCAGTTTTTTCAGAACTTCTCAGCTCACTTACCATCTCGCTTTTCGCTTACCTAAAAAGGGTGCTTACTCGCATGTTAAGGAAAATCACTAAACTTTTTATGTAGCTTCAACACTAGTATCGGTTTCTCTGTTTCTGCTTTGTAATAAACAAATAAATTGGTTTAAAATCTCAACTAAACCCTCTGAAAACAATATACTAAATCTATATCTAATATTTCATTATACCAAATAAAAAATTTATATACCAAGCACGTTGAAAATATACCAAAAAATTTTAATTTGGTATAGGCTGTATATATACCAGTTGGCAACACTGCCAGTGCAATCGCATCCACGCGGATCAGAAGACTTCAGTCTAAACGTGAAAAGTGATATTTGACGATAGTTCTGACAAGCGGTGCGTTGTGCTGTATGCATCAACTAACCAAGCAGTTTAATGGCGTACGCACTTAACCAAAACTGCCAGAACTTTGAAAATATAAATCTACTTGTTTGTGAACGTGTGCAAGGTGGTTTTGCTCGTTTTGTTGCGGAAAGATATTTATTCGCAAAGGTCCATACCTCCACTGCATTTCTTGGCAAAAAGAAGGACACATTTCTCCCATACGCGCTCACAAAAATATCTATAAATCTGAAATATTATATCGACTACCTATCAACTTATTCAATCAACTATTATCCGAAATGATCCGAGCAAGTGGCTAGTGCACGCAAATTGAAATCATTAACATCGCAACCGATTGCGAAGAACCCCATGCAGTTGCAATTTCAAGAACAAACAAAAACCATCGCAGAATCTGCGCAATTCCAACGATGCAAACCTTCAGAGTATGGAAAGCACTGACGAGCCGAGAAGGCGGCTTCGTGAACATTTCAAAGAATGTCAAACATGATCGATCTGAGGGCGCGAACCATTTTTCTGTAACCTTGCAAACGCCGGCTTGTGTGCGGTGTGTCAGCTCAACAACGTTTGTTGGCCATCGTTCTGTTTCGCCGCACCGTGAGGTTCGCGGATCTACCGCCATTGTGACGAGTATGACGTCATATTGGCGATGGCGGCGACGTGTATTTGCAGAGTGGCGCAACCTGCCACGCTTTCTGCCTTGCCTTGTTCGGCACAAAACGAGATTTATTTCCACAAGCAGTGGTTTCTGTCGGTCGTTAGAAAGAAAAAACAAAAAAAAACAACGATTTTTTGTCCCAAGTCAAAGCAGCACAAGTTCACCACTGCTTTAAGTATGGCGCTAGATTCTGTATTAGACAGCAGGATTGCAGGAGCATACAAAAATCGTGTTGACTAAGAAGGTCGCCACGGAGCAACATTACATATCTGGACGGTGAAAAATCTAACGAAGTCGTTGAGATCAAAGGATAACGGCTGAAATGTGTGTTTGCCGTCTTTTCTTTGATGAAGCGGCGGTTTTCTTTGCAAAAGCTAGTTTGATTACTTTTGCAAAATATGCCATTGATTGACATGAACTGAAGCAACCGTGGCTTTGCAGGTTTAAGTAAGAAACGTTTGTCTTGCTTTCAAGCCTTTTTAATGTAAAATGNTTTTATTTACCTTTTTTCTAAAATACCTCAAAATTTACACAAATGTTTTAAAAATCGCCCTCTACCAAACCACTGGTAAATGCAAGTAAAATATGCTTGTAAGTTTGTGCGCTTGATTTATTGCAGTGCACAGGGTAACAAGTTCGAAGTTTATAAGTGACAGAAACGTTTACCCAGAAAATTGTTTTTTCTCAACTCCAGCCAAAAATCGAATATTTTCGTCAAAAGTCAACCTTTTGCTTTTAATTTTATGCAGTTGGCTAACACATTTTACTTTTTTCCCCACTTAATAACATGCGTAGCAGACATCCAGCATTATTTGTCGGGTCCTATCAAGTAATATAAAACTTCCATCATTTTTATTTGACACTAAAGCATCAAAACGTGTATGATAATTTTGTGAAACCTCACTTTTCTCCAACAAAGCGCAATCCTATACTTTCCAGGTCCCTCCTGCCCTCTTAGGACAGTATTGGCAATGTTGCAGAAAATCGATGCATTCGCGATGGTACAAGCAGCCTAGCTGATTTAAAATGAAAAACATACCCTTAGTTGAATTTCAACATTCACGAACACACGCAATGCAGCACCTTTGAAATTCAGGAAGTTTACCAGCTCGTTAGGTAGAATGGCGCACTGATGTATGTTGAACTGGTATTTGCGGATGAACATCTTGCAATTAGTTTGTTTACAACCGGTTGTTGTTTTTCGCGCTACCGCTGAAAAAAAGTCAATGAAAAATTGTTTTCCGGTTAATGAAACAAAAAAAAGACAAATTTAGGAGGATTGTAACTACCTCGTTGTCTATTCATAAAAAATAAAAAATACATTAAAAAATACATTTGCTATGTGGCAAAAAATGAAAATAAAACATTTTCCATACTGGCCTTTTTCAAATTCGGTGTCATGTTCGTCTTGAAGAGCGACTACCCTCATCGCGCACTCATCACGAACAGGTTCACTTGGATTGTTGCGTGCAGACGTTTCTGACGGTCAGTGGCAGGGCCCCGACAAGGGGGCGGGGCGGCGGGTGGGGGCAATGCCCCGGGGCGGCGCTTTTCTGGGGGGGCGGCACTTTTGGTGAAAAGAAGAAATAGCAAATGATCTTTCATGGTCTTCACCACCACCTGGTGGCGGTAGTGGTGGTGGGGGAGCGGCACTTTTCGACTCGCCCCGGGGTGGCACTTCACCATGCCGGGACCCTGGATAGTGGTTCACTGATCCCAACCAGGGGCGTTGCAAGGCTATATGGCGAACGGGGCAAGAAGCAAGTCTGGCGCCCACATGTTCGATTCTGAGGTCTTTCTGAAGCATGCAGTTAAACTGCACTATATTGAAGAAAGCACTTGTGACATTGTTGGGACTTTCCGGCGCACCCTGCAGTGATTCGGCGCCCGGGGAACTGTGCCCCCCTTGCCCCCCGCGTTACGCCCCAGATCCCAACACTTGCAAAATATGGTTTTAATATTGTTTCTTTCGAGCACTGCCGAGATTCAAATCGAAGGGGCAGATTTTCAAACTTTAAACATGATCTGTTTCGGCGCGGATCCCATTCCACCAGCTGCGGAGAATCCACCTGGTTTAACATTCTAGACAGGAAAAGAATGTTGGAGGTAAATATTCACGTTCTTCTGTCGTTGACCTGCAAGAAACGAGGAGCTAAACCCAGGCTCGTCTCAAAGAGAAGGTGCGCATATGTTCAGTATCAGCAAAAACTACTCGCTGTGTATTCCTTCCGGATTGTCGCGAGTGTCCCGTGGCGCATATCTCCTCTTGTACCAGGGTCGGGCAGATACATTCGCAGCGGACAGGCAGCAAGCCCGGGTTCTCAGGTATTCGTTGTGAACGCGCTCAAGAATAGAACCCAGCCTACCAGCTTTAGTAGCGCGTGTTCAAACCTCTGCACCAATTAGTTAGCTGGTATCTGTGGTGTTTCATTTTTGTCTATAGAAATTATGATACTAGTGACAAGTTACTGTCCCCACCTTCACTATTGATGATTTGTTAAAATGGGTGGTTTCAAGCACTTTCTGCGGGTTCTATTGATGATTCGGATACGAGGGCTCAGCCCATTTCCACATTGTTTAGGTTTTTTTGACAAGCAATTTTAGGACAGACTGGGAAATGTTTATTACATAGGCAACGTTATCTGAAAAAATACCCAAATGTCACTCTCTAGTTGTGATCTTTGAGATGTCGTTATTAAAAGTAATTTTATCTGATGCAACAGCCGCGGAAGCAAAATCCGAATTCACAAGAAATGCGAGAGCTTGGAATGCCGACACTCATGCTGCGGGAAAAATCACGCTGAAGATGATAAATGCAAAATTTGTTAGGAGCTGTTGTTTCTTTGACGGGGAAATCAGTTCTCTTCTCACATTCAACTACAGCCTATGCAATCATAAGGCTGTTTTGGGGATTGATAGGCGACAATGTCGTAGTTGAATATCTTCCGCAAGTTTGATTTGAATGTCCAAGAAACACTTGTCATAAGGTTGCCTAGGTTAATTGGGAAACTATCATCTTCTACGGGATGTATTCTGTCAGATTACAGCAAACACGTTGAGGGTCATGCAATTGGTAAGAGTTGCGCAATCACGGATTTCTTCTACAAACAACTACCACCCGACTACAGACAGTTGTGCGTGGACAAGCCAGCAAAAGCGTTGTCTGTAATTTCAGCGAAGCAGCAGTGAAACATCCGGAAACTTTTGCTAGTTTCTCGAGCTCAGAATCAGTTTTTCGAACGCAATGCCGTCGACGCATCAGTGGCCGTGTCAAGTGCAAGGTCCGCTTATTCTGAACTTCGACATCATTTTTTCCTGACTGTTGCAACTGACAGCGCCTGCAAGCAGCAGGGAAATCCCCTACGAGGATCTCTAATGACCTTTGCGCTGCGCACGTGACGTGGGTGACAAGCTCCACCCTTGCAGGTGAAGTCAACTCAACCCCGGTAAAATGGCAATTGGCGCTCATTTAGAAATCAAGAAACCAGCTCCAGCAACCTAATATTCAAATGTTTTCATGGATTAGCTGCTGCAGCTGTTCAGGTTTAGCGGCTGAGACTGCAAAAGCGAAAAGCTCCACAATTCAAAGTTTTTAAATTTCTACCAAACTGACGTTTATGCAAACGCAACAGGATAATGACGCAAGCGGCCAGTGGACATTAGTGGGCGGGCAAGATTTGTCAAGTGCATCTTAATCAAGTGTGACTTTGTCTTCAAGAAAAGCATTGATTTTCACAATAATTCAGCACTTTTGTTTTCACAAGTTCGATCGCGAACTGTTTGTAAATTTCCTGTTGGTCACTTGCGTGCTGCTGACGTAATCGAGCGTGACGCGGCCAAACCTCAAGTGGGCAAACTTATGTTTTATCATCGAAACCTTCGGCGAGTGGCACGGATGAATCATTTTTCCTTTCAAATTTTCGAAAAACTAAGCAAGTCAGAAAATAAACAGCAGCTTATCCTGTTTTGCGAAACGATTTAATCAGCTTAAAGTTTCAATTGTGATTGAGAGGCAACTTGTTTGTGGCCACACGTACCTGGAAAATATTTAAGTTTTGATTTATTCAAACTTTGACCTCAAGAAAAACTTTTTCATCGTTTCCTCCTCCGTGGTATTGGCTTGACAAACAATTTGATCTTTTTTTTCTGCTGCAAAAGTAGTGTTGCCAAAGCGCTACATTGCTTGTTTGAAACGCACGTAATCATAATTTTAAACAAGTAAAAATGTTGAGTGCCATCCATTTGGGGTGATATTACCGATATGATCGGGGTTTTTACGAAACCTCCCATTTTATCCCAAGTTGTATACGGGATCCGCAACAAGATCGAGCGTGAATACTTTAAAAGTTGTCGTTGGTGCCTTCGGTCGTGAAAGAGCTGCAGCTGCAAATATTAAGACGCAGATTTTAGCGAAGCAAGGAAATATTATTTTTCTTGCAGGTATCCAGAAAAATAAAAGCAAAAGTATCTAATTTTTTCCACATCGCTTCAGTCAAAGTTTGACAACAACACCACTGCTTTTTTGATTGGTGCATTTTCTCATGTTGTGTCCTGTCGCCTGCATCGGCCGCTGTGAAACGTATCCAGAAGTACTTTTGATGTTAAACAATTTAGAAACGAAATCAGCAAAAAAAGAGAAACCAAGTTAGGGAAGAGGCAAGTAAGACCCTACTTCGTTAACACTAATAAGCTGAAAACATTTGAACCAACGTTTAGAGGACAACCAAATACTTAAAGCCTGCCCGAAAAGACTTAGGCAACCTTCCGGAATACATCGTGCTTGAGGTTGATGCTTTGCAAGTTCATTTTCTAGACGCCGCTCCCTTTAGCTGCCTTATTCAACTTTGATTAATCTTTATTGATCGGACGAGTGGAATGTGTCCAAGTGCGTAAAGCGTTGCTCCCTCACTGGAAGACATGCCAAAGCTCTACCATCAATTGATTTGCCGGCACCGTATGCAATGCAAACTTGAAAATGTTTGTTGTGGGCTGAGAGTCTGGAGATGGCAAAGCAAGACGCGGCTAGAGAGCTGGATGTTTGTCCCACGCACATAAAGGACAAGATAGCATCATCATCATCATCATCAGGATCCGTTTTGGTTTCAGCGCGGCGTTTGCGAGAATAGTCTCACATGACGACGTCGATCGATGCCGCGATAAAAAGCTTAGGCTTTGTCGAAACGCAAAAACATCGACTTGACGGCGACAGGAACGCACACGCTTACGCTGGGGGGGTTTTGCGTCGGTATGTCGTGTTTTTCTCTGGCGATGAGTCTGGCCACCGGCATCATCGAACGATGAGGTTCGCTGCTCTGTCGGTGATTAAAGCGAAAAAATCTGCATAAGCTGATGCGCAACATTTCTCGCTTCGTGGGCGTAGGTCGCGCGTTGTGGTAAGACTGCTGTTTTGACAACTCGCCAACCTTCGAGGTGCCCTCCGATTAAGTTCCTGTGCTGGATCGCAGCCTCCTTAAAGTCTCCCATGTCGCTCCGGATTAACGCAAACCGCAAGGCTAGCACACTCCACGCGTCGGTTTTGATGTTTTGGTGTTGCTTGCGACAACAGTGTGTAAACCCGTTTTCGGAGAAAACCCTGGGCGGCGAGCATGTCCTGGGGGCCTGCTGTCCAAGTGAACAAAGCCCGTCGTTCTATGAAAAGGCGGGTTTTCGCGGTAAAATTTACAAGGTAAATCCCACAAACGTGGAAGAATTTCCACACGTAGTAAACATGTGGCTGGCTCTGCCAGTTCACCTCTGATCGCAACATTGCAATGTATAAGATTTGTTCTGGAAAACAAAAAAAGTATGTTTCTGTTTTTCGAGCGCAGCTGCAACGCTGTAGCCTTGTGGTTCTTAATCTTTTCTCTTCCACGCCTCCCTTAAGTAATTGTCCTGTGTTTCAAGCCCCCCTGACTTTACGTGAGTAAATTGAACGGAACACTTTCCCATTCACTAACTTCCCATGTTGTAAAGCGCGTGAGGGCTCGTGCCCCCTGGAAATGGGTTGACGCTTCTCTGGGGATGTGTTCCCCCCTCCGGGTCTGGTTATCTTTTGAAGCATTGGTCACGTTAAAGGGAAATTACCCTTTACACTCAGTAGCGTACCCAGAGGTTTGCGTCAGGGGGAAAAACATAGCTGAAGGGGGCCCACTGTCCAACACTTATAAAAAAGTTGAGAAATGATAGTGAATCCAGATGTGGAAGGCTGCAATAAAACCCTCCGAAAACACTCCATAAAACTTTCGAAAAACGCAAAAAAGCAACCTACTGAAAACCAAATATATACTAAATACCGAAGTAGAAGGTAAGAGGGCGGACCGCTTTTGCATTTAGTTCGCCAGGGTGCCGGTTCGCAATCGCACCCTGCCTCCGTCAATTACGCCAGTGTTTATACTGCTTTTGCAATACACAGCAGGACGCCAACCAGGCTTATAAGGATGCTGTGGACGCTACGATGGTGCAATTTTCATTATACCGGGAGCAGCCGTGGTTCATTTTCCACACACTGTGATGTATATAACGCATTTTCCCCGTGTAAACATAGGTTACACTAAAGGAAAATAGGTTTAAATTTTACTACTGAATTGCTGGACTGCGGTGCATCATTATTGTAGCAGGGACTGTGAAGTTCCTTTCTAAAGGAATTAAACATCTGCCTTCGAACATGGGATCTTTATGTACATTAGAGCAGATGTGATTACACGGGATCCAAAATATTTATCAGGCAAAGCATTTAAATATATTTATCTTTCCTACCCTCTTCCGCAATACTGTAACAATGCGATTAATTCATTTCAATTTCTTTATTTGCACATACTGCAGTGCAAGATCAACTAAGACCAGGACCTTGTCTGTCAAGTCCAGTGCTCTCAACTCTCAGTATTGTTGATAAAAGAAACAACCAAGCGACGAAACGTATGCGAAAGACGTGATCAGACCGGAGGTTTTCCTGAAGCTACGAAAGTGCGAATCAAGAAACGTGTCACCTGATTTTTTCATAGTTATTATTTTTATCCCAGCTGTTCTCTCCTGTTTTGTTTTTTTTATTTTTTTTCTTATCTGTAACAACTCCCAAATTTCTAAAAAGTTGATCGACTGGTTTTGACTTGCCAGTGCGCTTTCACTCATGCTCCTGGTGCACCCCTGTATTTCGGTCGCCGCCGCCAAATCCCAACCGTTACAGCACAGTGTATCTGTCACTGCACAATATAGCTATGACTAAACAATATAACTATGACCACACAATATAACTATGACCACACAATATAACTATGACTACATGATATAACTGTGACTGCACGATATACCTGCGACTACACAACATAACCATGACCTCAAAAATTTTGCTGCTGAAAGCAACATCAACTTCAGTGTTTTCTCACACGAATGCTTGATCTCAGATTTTGCGTGGATTTTTACTTCACTCTGTAGAATTTCGGACAAAAACCCAAACTGGCAAACGCAAATGCAGCACTACAAGATTTTGACCTGGTTTTGCAACACTGTCAGTTTCCAGTTTGTCAAAACTTCGGGCCCGAAAATTCACCACTGGTGCATTTCATGCGCTGAAACCATAAAAAAAACTTTCTTGTGCCTTGCACAATCAGGTCTGTTGCTTCCCTGGACATATAGAACGGCACTTGAAGTGAACCATTCAGAGCAAATTGAAACAGACTGAATGGTCCGTGTATGTTGACGACTTCCAGCCAGGGTTGCGGAGTCGGAGCCGGAGTCGGAAGTTTTTGGGTGGAGTCGGAGTCGGATTTCTAACAACACTGGGAGTCGGAGTCGGATTTTTTTGTCCGACTCCGACTTCGGATATTCAGTTAGATCATTTTTACATCACACTCCTAAATTGGGAATTCCTGTTGAAATGGTACAATTTCTTTTGAAACTTTTGTTGAAACAGACTTTTCTTGCTGTCCACCACGATTTTCATTGATTCTAACAGCAACATTTCATTCCCTTTGTGTTAAGGAGTCGGAGTCGAAAATTTTGGGAACTCGGAATCGGAGTCGGGAGTCGGAAATTTGGAAAGTCGGAGTCGGATATTTTACCTCCGACTCCGGAACCCTGCTTCCAGCAATCATTAGGTCGCATAAAGCAGTCCGTTTCCCATTTATGACAATCTGCTTTACCCACCACCTTCCACCACAATCAATGGGAAGAGTGATAACTGGCGAAACGAAAGACGAGCATTACAAACGAACAACGATGAGAAGATTCACGTTGAAAGTGAACAAACTGGTTAAAAATCCTTAGAACAAAACAAAATAGTTGAATTTGATCATGAAACAAAATAATTCCGCGGTTTCTTCTTCAGTGAACATAAGCCACTGAAAAATTGGAAAAAATTCCATGTTGCGGATGTTTGAGAAATTGGATGCCGGCCAATGCTTCCGTGCCTTGGAAAAAAACTTAGGTGAAATTAAAAAATAAATGTAGTTGCAAAATTTTTATCAACATTTCATTTTCTCAATGAACTTCTCCAAAACCGCTTAAAATGCAGATTTGTACAGTAAAACACTAAACATCAGATGATAGTTTAAATTTTCCTACAGCCCTACACTGTTACCCTTGGCTTTCACAACACAACACCAATGCTCCCTGTGGCTCCGCCTTCTCTGCACCTTGAGTAGAGAGTCTGGCGCAGAAAGAAAAAAGGTACAGGTGGAAAGTCTGCACCTGATGTCGCACTCAGTCGTAACATATACTGTGACGAATGACGAGGAAAATTCGTGCAACGATACGATGAAAACAGATTAAGTGTTGCCGAAAGCCGCTCAAAGGTCTGCGTTTGCAGCGCAAATCCGCCAAAGGTTGAAGAGGGTGCGAAAAAAGTTTACGCGTGCGGTCGAATTCGCGAAAATGTCGGAACTGACGGTCGACGGCGTCGCGATGTTAGCGTTTCGTCGACGCCCGCTCCACCGCAACGTCGTTTACCAAAAACAGGCAATCCCGTCTTAGATTCAAGTGTCGAGTAAGATGGTGACAGGCGGTGAGAAGTGGCAGCGCAACCGCGAGTTATTCGCGGCGTCCACCTAGACCAGGTTAGCGACTTCTTGCAGAAAAACAAGTGTTTTGCAAACAAATCCCACACAACGACGGCCGAAAACGCGTTTTTTTCCAGGCAAGGTTCTTTGCTGTTCTGGCGCTCGCGAGTTTACGAATGAACGCCATTCATTTCAACTGCCTGGGTAAAGTTTCGTTTGATGTTGAGAGTATCGACCCAGTGGTAACCATCCACCTTGTCGCCCAACAACTGCAGAACTTGAACTAACGAATTCACTGCTAAAGGTATTGACAGTTGGCGTGAAACACACAATTGCAGCCAGAGCCGAAGAGGCGACGAGGTTATGGTTCATTGCCCTCAACCCGAAAGCATTTGAGATATTTGAGACGTCACAATCACGGATACATTCCTGCCACAACTACGGGAAACGTATCATACCCCCGGAGCATCTTGAGTAGACTGTTCATAGCCTGTCGAAGGACATCCCGCTTGAAATCTTTGTGCAACCAACCGATCTGCCATGCTTTGTGAAAACCTTGTTCAGAAAGCAATAAGAACTTCTTGCTTAATTTCGTACACTTCATCAATCTTTTGTTTATGATTACTAAACTGCTGTAATTGTCTTTCTAATCATGTTTTAGATCAGTGGTTCTCAAACTTTTTGTCGCTGACGACCTCTTTCACTGCACCCAAAACAGCTGCGGACCCTTTCGTTTGTCAGCTTTTTTTCGATTACTGAGAAATTAGGTTTGATCGCTTCTTAGCGTGATAACCTCAATCGCTGCGGCAAGCAGCAAATTTGAGGCTTCGGCCTGCCGGCAAGAGCCGTCACCAAAATCAAATAAAAAAAGTCGACTTGTAACATAAACATGTCAGACTACGCTGTGGTGCGATTAAGCTGAATAATGGCCCAAATGGATGATACAAGCTAGCGGATATTCTTGACTGGGTTCTGTGTTTACGGACCCCGTAAACACATTCATGGACCCCTAAGGGGTTCACGGACCCCAGGTTAAGAACATAGGCCTAGCCAGGAGGGCCAGAGGGGCCATGTCCCCCCACATTGTTAGAACGTATAGTCATTTTGTGCTTTGAGAGGCGTTTTTCCAAACAAAATAGTGTTATTCATCACAAATCAAACATTTTGGCCCCCCAAAAAGTTTTGCCCCCACAAAATTATTGGGCTGGCTACGCCACTGGTTAAGAACCCGTGTTTTAGATGTTAAGCGGCGGTTGCGTTCTCGTTTAGGGACTTTCTGTATACTATCAATGCTGTGCTTTTTCTCCGCTGTTTCAGGAAGGGCTGTTGTTACCCTGAACGCAAGTTCAAGGCCGTTGCATTTACACAAAGCAAAGTTTTATTTCCGACAAACAAACAAGCGAAAACAAAAAAGAAATAAAAAGATGTCTCATCCACCCTGCAACACGTAAAGAACAAAATCTTGCTTTCTGTGTGGTAAATGCGTGAGGCACATCAAACGACCAGGTTGATGTCGGTTGTGAGCAAACATTATTATTCATCGGGCGATAGAGGTGCCATTGAGCTTACGGCTTGTACAACGACAGTTCAACAAAAACTTCAACAAATATAAGTGACCAAAAGCAAAGCCATAAACCTTGTTGCTTCGGACCAAAGCAGTTGGGATAACTTGTCCAGCTCTGGTGATGGTTTGTGGACAGGGGAACAACGGATTTTCATCCAGCAATCACAGCCAGATCGTCTTCTAAGCTACCATGCAGAACAGTTAGACGGCAAATCGCGCCAACGCAGCCCACGCAATTTTAACATCTGCCCTTTTCCGTGGCGTCTTAACTGGCCCAACCAGTTCCTTCCACGGTCAGTTTTAGCTGAGGAAGCACTTTGTCTTTTTGACGAAGCTATTTCTGTTACAGCTGCCCAAAAAGTGCTTTAAAATCGAGGAAATTTTGCCCACTGTGTGGCACAAACCAGGACTCGTACGATTCGTTTCACGCTTGCTTGTTAATCATTTATGACGACTAAAACGCGCACACTATTAACGGTACCTAATCGGGGTATTATTCGTCAATTACTGCTGATTATAAGTTATCCGCATTAAATGATGTTCAAGTTTTTATTCGTTTAATAATAATATAATAATGATAATTATGTATTTTTGCCTGCAGACACGAAGTTCATAGTTTGCCACCTAATGTTTTCTTTTGTCGTTAACCATGTGGTTTNGCTAAATGATGACGAGCATAAGGTGCAGTTCATCGTTNCTGTTTGATATTAAGGCGTATTGCTCGGTTGCCTATACCTGGATGTNGGCGAGAAACTGGGTATTAGGACGCATCTGCTTGTCAGAGATGAGCGGACTGTGAAATTTTTCAGTCCGAGTCCAATCCTGATCCGATAAAATTGAATCCGATCCAGTCCTGATCCGCAAAATTTTTGAAAATCATATGTCCGATCCAGTCTTGATCAGCCAACATAAAATCATGTATTTTTATTTTGCCTCATGAGGCAAAAGAACTACTGGAGCTATTTTGCCTTTAGCCAAATACGATTGGTTTAAGGCAAAATAGTTCCAGCAGTGCTTTT
>JGI24158J21664_10001749_pt1 | contig 25123 bp, 17 predicted proteins | sample Ectturendosymbi3_FD_21664 | JGI IMG/M metagenome (IMG submission 21664) | reverse complement strand
GGGCGTCGGAAGGGGGGGGGGGGTGCAGGGAAGGATCCTGGTCCACCTTGGATTTTGAAAATTTCAGCAAAAAAGGTTGTTTTCTTAGTTTAGAGTGGTAAAAAAGATCTTTCACTACTTTTAGCTTCTCATAGAAAATCTTTTGAAAACTCCGACGCCCCTGGCCACTGGTGAATGCTTCCGGAACGTCAACTTTACGGACAACCTGCACAAACTGTTATATACCCCTTTAAATCTTCCCGCAATGCTTTTTTCTTTACACCGTTAACACGACACTGGTATGCAAAAGGTTCGTTCCTTCGCAATCATGTGGTATGCGAGTGCAGCACATATGCGAGCTTACACCAGACGGAACTAAGTTTTTGTTCGAGATAAAAAACAGTCAAAGCAAGCAGCTATAAAAGCCTAAAGGTTTATAAATAATTCAAATAATTCCCAGGCTGGTGATATCTTTTTAAACCCCTTTTAATAACAACCAACGTTCAATAAAAACAATCTTAGGCCTTTGCACAACGTGGCTAAGAATTACCGCAAACGGTTTATTGTGTTTGTTTTATGGAAGTGATTTGAGTCAAAACAAAATGACACTTTTTGAATTTTTGAGCTGTTTCAATCATATTTAGCAAATATTCTACAACTCTAACGACTCAAATATCCTTCATTCTACTTAAAAACCATCGGGGCTAAAATATAACTCGTACCAGTCGGGGTTAAGAGTTATCCAGCTAGAAAAACGAGTGTAACAGAAAACCTTCACAAAGTTCCTTTAAAAAACTAGGCACAACAAGTACAGCTGCTGATGCTCCAAGCGGCCACTGACCTTAAAAAACAAACAAATGCACAACTCTAGCCTGATCCTGATCCGTTTTGCGCCTTCGTGTTATATTTATTGAAACATAAACTCAAATATGCGCTTCTCCCTTTTTTCCTCGAAGACTGCAGGACTTCTAGGTTTCAACCATGGCCACGGTACGGAGTTGGGGCCCAGGCAATTTTGGATAGCTGGACCAGTAGCCTGAAATCTGGGTTCCAGTTCTACAGCCCTAGTTTCTCGGGCAAGCGAGTTGCACAAATAATACAGTGAGTTTCAGCTTTCAATGGACCAAATCATTTTGGAGCCGGAGTCAAAAACTTTTAGATGTTTGATCTGGAGCCATAAAACTTTAGATGCGTGGAACCAGAGCCAGAGCTTGAAATTTTAGTTCCGGCTCCGCAGCCCTGGTTTCAATTATCATAATTGCTACAACTGGGTTAAGCATTCAAGTTAATAACGTCAAAAACATGAAAACGACCGAAGCTAACCAAACAGTCTGGTAACAGTCACTAAAACGGTAACGACCCACAGCAATTGCGTGGGGGGCACAAAGGGTGGTTGAACCTCTTGCATTTAACCTTGCGAGTTGCGGCACTGCTAGATTAATCAAACAACGCTTTCCGAGCAAGTTTATCTCTTGTTTTTCATGAGCCAGTATATGTATTCCCATGTGGGCCGAATGACCCAACTTTGTTTTTCCGTAACAGAACTCTACAATCACCCTAGTGTTGTCGTGTCGAAAATAACATTTTTTGTCAATACAAGCTTTCTTGGCTTTACGTTTAGATTGATATAAACAAGCATGGGCGCAATTTGGTGGCAGACACGGTGGACGTGTCCCCCCACTTTTTTAGGTGGGGGGATATAATATGCCATGTCCCCCCACTTTTTCTATTCAGATTTTGTATTTGGAGAAGTTCCAAAAATAAGTGACGTTTGCCACATTTTGCCTGAAATGCTTTTCATGTTAGATGTTACACATCTAGCCAAGTTGATGTTGAAACAGAGTTCGGTGTGGTATCACTGGATTCTGTTAGTTCATCAAATTTAGCTTCAATAAAATGATATTTAGCATGTCCGACAATTTACTCTGTGTAGTATACTGTTAGAAAGGTTATTTTCTTGAAACAGTGATAGTTTCACAGCTGCACATGTGTAAGACCACAGTAGAACATGGGATTTAGTTCACGTAGAAATGTATCTGGTTTTGCTGTAACGTTGGTTGCCACTTATGCAGAAACAGACAGCGTAAAATTTAATGATGCCAGTGTATATAGCATATCATATTTTTGTGATTGAAAACCGGGACGCTTCAGAACAATGAGCCTTAGAAGGAAATCAAACAAGTTCCGGCAAGAAATAAATCCTTGCAATAACCTATAATTGCAAAAAGAACACCACCTCCTACTAGCCAACTTTACTGAATTAGCCAATGCGTTAACAATCAACCCATTACTGAAACAGTTACCCACTACAATGACGTATCAATTACCTTTACATCTAAAGCAACGAAATAAGATCACGCATCATTCTTCAGCAAGTTGGCTAAACAGACTAAGCATAGCATGCTAATATTCGTGTAGGGCTATGTTGCCTGACTGAATGCCTAACCGGGACTTTTTGGTTGACCAACCGGGACAAAGCCTTTAAACCAGGTCTGTCCATAGGCATAGCCAGGGGAGGGCCAAAGGGGCCATGCCCCCCCCAAAGTTTTAGAAAATATAGTCATTTTGTGCTTTGAGAGGCGTTTTCCTAAACAAAATAGTGTTATTCGCCCAAAATCAAACATTTTGCCCCCCCAATTTTTGGGCTGGCTACGCCACTGGGTCTGTCCTAGTTAAAACAGGACGTCTGGTAAACCTAAGTGTGTAATAATGTTAGAAAGTTACATTTTCAGGAAAATATCTGCAGAGCTTTTGCTTAAGACAAATACAGCACTATTGTGGAGACTTAGTTTTAGGATGGGCAGTTTTGCAAAAGCCTGTCTTCAACCATTAGTAAATAGGATTTCAATCAAAACATTGGAGAACTATTTAACTAGCTATATACATTGGCTTATAGCTCAAAACAAAAGAACTTGACTAGGAATCAAAGATAAAATGTTCATTTATCCTCACTTCTTGTAATGTCGCGACAATGGTGACCAACAAAACCAAAATATATTTTTTCGTGACTCTCACGCTTTGTGCTTGTGCTGAATGCATTGGTTCGTAAGTCATCTGATTTACTTGAGTTTAACCAAAAACATAATGCAGCAATATTTTCATCCAAGTGGGAAACTTTTGCTTTACAGGCAGGCCCGTAGCCAAGAGGGGCATTCCGGGGCAGTGTTCCCCAATTATGTTGTGCCCAGAAAAATTTGTTTTAAACATACAGTAAAAACTAAAATCTTGTCCCCGTAAAAATTTATTTCCCCCCAAAACTTAGTTTCTGATCACACCTAGTTTTGCTGGACATTCTTTTCGTGTTAATCAGGTGAAACTTATGCATTTTTACCAATTCATCGTTGTGCGTTTTTATTTCTGTTTAATCTCAAATCTATTTTCGTGTCATTATGCAAATAGAACTCTTAGAATAAATTTTTGACATTAATTTCATCCATTAAAATCTGATGTTCAACCTGAAAAATTGATTGTGGAAACACTGAGCTAAGCTGGATCATATAAAAAAGTCACAAGACAACAGTCACCAAACGGTCAGGTATGCAGAAATTACATTGTAGGCTCGATGGATATGTATGCAGGGCCAACAAGGGGAGATTGAAAGGAAGCATCCACCACCTGGTAAGAGGATATCAATGGAGATTTTGGTAGGGGTGGGGCTGCAGGCATGATGCGCAGCAGCATTGGAAAGATTTGTCGCTTTTACAAGGAGCGGAAGTGTGCAAAAAAATATTAATCGTCTTTGTAACGTTAAGCAACTTGAACTGCTCCTGTTTGTACCAATGGGGTATAGCCTCCTCTGCGGCCTGTGAGTGTGGCGCAGAAGAACAAACCGTCGACCATATTGTCCTCCAATGTCCAATCCATCGACCTCTTCATGGACTGCATGGCCTGAAGGTTCTGGACGATGAGACAACCGAATGGCTGCTCAACACCTGCCCCGAAATCTAGAGCGGCCAAGCAGGGGATAGAACTCGCTCAAAAGAAGGAACTTGAATAAGACTTCAAATTGCGCTGTAAGCCACACCTCTTATAAAATGCATGAAAACTAATATTTTCTACTATAAGAGAGATATGCGCGTCCGACCAATGCGATTCAACATTTTGTGCACTCCAACTGACAGTTCCGATAAAACTCAATCGATGTATTAGCGTGATTAGTCTTGCTTTTAAAACACCTCCATAAACAAGATTGGAAATCTGTATTTATAAAACTTTACCTTTGCATCGACTCCATGGCTTCATTGATTTCACACTATACTGTCCCCCCACATTTTACAACAAAATTGCGCCCATGTAAACAAGCGACACGTCAACAGCTTAAGACATGGGAAGAGTCCCGCATCTTATGTTACTCTAGCACCAGATACCACTGGAATGTTGCAAGAGATGAAAATTCTAATATTTTTTAGGTTATATATCACAGCCTCAGCTCATTGCTAATGACAAAACAGCCTAAGAGGAAATACTGAAGCAAAAAGTTTGCCGGCAATTTGAAACAACATCTGAAGCACCTTATCCGATGGAGGATCTTTGTAGTTGATAAGATTGTTCTTCTTTTCATACAGAATCATTTTTTCGATCGTCGCGTATTGACCACTTTCAGATGAACTACGAAACTTTCTCAATATTCCAACTTTCTCGACTACGTCAGATGAAACAAACGAAAACGCCTTTCCCATGGAATTCAAGAACCTATCACATAATGATTGAAATATATTTCATGCAACACTTTACCGGTTGCTTCGTCACCTGGCACAAAAACAAAATTCAGTGGCGAGAAAAACAGGTCATTCGTTTCAGATGACCGAAGTCGTTGCGAATGCCGAATAGTAGACCCCAATCACCAGCGGCGTAACTAGAGGCTTGAGCCAGGGGCGGGAAACCTAGCTGAAGGGGTTCACTGGCCACAGTAGGGGGAAAATAGCCAACACTGAGAAAAAAGGTAATGGTATTGAATCCGGATGGGATGTGGATGTCAATAATAGCTAAACAAACGAAAGCACCCCGAAAAGCTCAAAAAACATCAACCTACTGAAAAACAAAAGCATGTTTTAAAGAGGACCTGATTTTTACATTTAGCTTGCCAGGGCTCCAGAGCTGGGGGTGGCTCGCCCCCATGTCAGTTACGCCACTGGTAATCACCAAGGCCTCTTTTTATCACTTCTCCAACTGCGCTAATCAACTCATTGATTAAACATCATCAAGGGAATAGAATAAAAAAAGTTCAAACACAAAAATAATAATATAAAATGGCAGCCACTAACAATTGTTAGATTACACAAAATGTTGCCTGGTTTGTTACTACAGCATTAAGTTTTGACACTCAAGACGATTCCAAGACAAGTATTGACTTTTTTTTACCAAGCCTGTCATCAAAGAGTTAAACCACGATCCTACCGAATGTTTTCTTGATGTTGATCAGCACCCAAGCGAAAATAGCCATTGTTTGCAGTAAACACGTCAGTTTTTGCTTGTGTTACCTACAAAGTTCCTCCCATGCATCCAGATATTTGTCCATGTCTACTTCTCTTGCCAGATCAGACGATGCACATTTTTGAAATAAATCAGACATGTTGGTAACAGAAAACGTCACTTTTGGACAGGTTGCACTGGTACTTGCCATTTTCTTGTCACTTTCAACCTAAAAACATCAGATTTCAAGAAGCTTTAATTCCACACAATTTAATTTAGGTCAGTAATAGTTTCCAACTTGTCTAGTTTCGATCTCAGTTAGGTCTTCTAATCCAGTTAAGTACTACACCTCTGTTACTTTGACTAAGGGTTTATTGTTAATAACTTGTTTGATGCTCTGTCCTCAGAAAAGTGTTCAGTTGTCACATCATTGCAGAACTTCTGATTGAGGCATAAGCCTAAACGTTGGCATTTAACATTAATGTTGAAGCTCATGTTTTTCATTTTGCACAACTGTGCAGACATTGCGATATAATATCAACTACTGTCAACACATTATATGCCTTCATTTAAAATGTTTGTCAGTGCCATGGTCAGTTTTCCACTAGTAAGTATTTCTGGTCCAAACTTGCACCATAATCAGTTTAATTTCAATCAGCAAAACAAATTGTTGCACTTCCTCCAAGCTGCATAACAAATCTTCTATGTGCCAATGGAACTTTCAATCTGGTCAATGCTAATTAAAAATCAAAAAAAAATTTAGGGACATTCACAAAGATTCCCAAACGTTGTACCAAGCCTGATGTGCAATTTACAACATTTCAAATCATTTGATAGCTGGCCATAAGATAAAGTTCTGGACAGCATGCAAAATCAAAGTGACTTTCTGAAATTAAATTGTCTGACTAGCAAGTGCTTCATGCGCTGTTACTAAAAATGGAAACTTTTGTGCTTGATCCTCATTACTGTTTTTACAAGCTGACTAATTCCAGGCACTATTTTGCATGTCTTGATGTAACTTTGCTAGTTTGGTGTAGTTAGGTGAAGTTTCAAGATATCTGTATTAAATCTTGAGATTACCTTCATTTCCTTCAAATTTTGGCCAAACACTGGAAAAATTTAGTTAAGCTTCACAAGCCCCACTAAAATTTTTGTCTCACAATCACAGTTTTAATTTGCATTTCCGAAAGTAGCCTCCCACAGTGTGTAGTTTGGCCCCTCCCACAGCAAAAACCCGGTGGCAGAAAATATGAAAGTAAACCTTACAACTGTGTGCAAACAAACTGGATGGTGGTAAACAATGTGGTTTGGTGTATTAGGAATGCAGGTAATTGTCAGTTAACATGTAGGTCCAGTTATTTGTGAAGGCCGTTGAAAATTTTTGTTTCCTTAGTTAGCCAAATTAGGCTTAGTAGTCACAACACAAATACACATGAGTTTTTCAGTTTTAGATGTATGAGTGTGACATGATTCTTTACATACAGTAGTTGGTAAAATTTGAGTACAAACAAGCAATCCATCTCCATTTTTAAACTGGGAAGAGTAAAAATGATGTCATGAATTAGACAGTAAGCAAACTTTAGCCTTGCGGCAAGCTTCTGAGGAATCTGCCTGCTTTCTGCTTTCAATCTTCTGCAACGATTAAAACTGGCAAGCATATCTATTTTTCCTAGTTAAAGGCCACAAAGATGGCGGCAATAGAATCTATTTGAGTAAGGACTGATGATGCATTGGAAAACGCGAAACTAGTTTCCCGTCATGAATTAGAAACGTCAGTTTTTGGAATGGGTCATTCTATGTCAAATGAACAAAAAAAATGGAAAAGTCAACCCACCATCTCAGACTATCCTCAAATTTAATAAGCAGATAGAACTTTTCACGCTGATTCCAAAAAACTATTTTTTTTTTAAATCGGTTAAGGTTTCACGAAGTTATGGACCATACATAATGACTACTTTCTGTGGTCAATGAAGCATAATGACTAGCAAGAAAATCATCAACTAACTTTAAAACTAAATCATTCCAACTGTAATCATTTAATTGTTGTAAAAACTTGACAAGAGGTTGTCTCAGGTCTCTTAGCTTCACTTGTAAAGAAATATTTCAAAAAATACATGTGCTTGCCCCAATTTTGGAGCAAAGAAAATGGGTAGTCATCAAAATCACTCATGTGTGACATAAATTTTGAATGGTGATAACTCGACGAGCACACATGCTATTGGTATGTGCAATACATCATCTGACAGCTCTCATTGAGGGGATTTTATCTTACAATATTCTCATTGCTTATTTTGTTTCTTATGAATAAACGTCCCACGAATTTTTCCCTAAGATTTTAATGTAGTTATACTTTAACCCTTTCACTCCCACACACCCCACTTTTTGGCTGAACTTTGCACAACCATAACTTGCCAGCCGATTGAGTTGGAGAGCTGTTCAAACCCTCTAAAGATGCAGAAAGTCTTGTAGTTCATATTTTTTCAAAAATTGGAAAAGGGTTTTGTTTTTTTTGTGGGTGACATCATAATGAGGGCAGGTTCACGCATTTTGGCCAAGGTCATCAAAACCTGGGATTAAAAAATCTTCAATTAAAAAAAAACTGGAACCCTTGGCATTCAACAGTATATATCAAATGATATGACATCTATTTATGTTATTGATACTGTTCATCAATATTGTTTTAAATCATCACAAAAATGTGTTTATGAAAGTTTTAAAAAATTACAATATAATTTTCATGCATCAGCACTACAAGAATCAATGAGATTTTGTACTTGAGCATTAAAAGTTAGATGAAATTGTACATTTTCATTATCTTTGCAATTTTTTGCTAAAATAAAGTTGTTGTGCCTAACTTGCTGTACATTATTTCATTTTGCAAACTTCAGCTTGTTTTATAGATTTGGTTTGTCATGTTTTGGAATATTTAATGGTATCCTATAGTCTACTGCAAGGGTCACCAACGTTGTGCCTGCAGGCTCCAGGTCGCCCGAAAGGACCATGTAGGTCACCCGTGGACCTGTTCTACAAATGACATTAGCATGATCAGTGTCTTCATATTAACAAATATCAATACTAAAGTAATTGAAGGTTAATTGAGCAAAATTTTTATTTCAGAAGTGTATATCAAAATAGTAGCCCTTCGCATTAATCCGTACACAAGAAGTAGCTCACAGTTTCAAAAAGGTTGGTGACCCCTGGTCTACTGTTTTGATCAGGAGCTGGCAATTGATTTAACTGTATGTAATTTTTCTGTCTCTTTGTGTAGCATTTCTCACTAATTTTATTAAATAGGGCAGATTGCTGGCTGCTACTAGACATAGTAATTTCAAAATAATATTGAGTTGATTATCATTTACAATAAGATTTTCCTTAAAACCTGGAAAACCTCGGACTTCCTCAGGTTCTTTTTTTAGATACCCAAAAATGAGGTTTTCAAATTAACCTTGATCTGGGAACATGAAGTATCAGAAAAATCACTGCCCAACACCAACTTGTAAACACCAAAACTAAGACTTGATGTGCTTTCTAAAGCACACCCTGAACTAAGGTAACTTTGAAGTCAATGTTTTCTAGATTTAGAACAGTTATTTATTTAAAATTTCCAGTAAATAAAAATACTGTATGTTGATTAAATTGCATATATAACAACCTTACTGTTTTTGTGGGCTATTTTTATGATGCTTAGGCACTGATTATTGCTTTAGAGAAGGGGTCACCAACCTTTTTGAAACTACAAGCTGCTTCTTGTGTACCGATTATTGCGAAGGGCTACTAATTTGATGCACACTTCCTAAATAAAAATTTTGCTCAATTTACCTTAATTACTTTAGTATTGATATTCATTAATGTGAAGACATTGATCATGCTAATGTTATTTTTAGAACCGGCCCACGGGCGACCTACTTCGTCCTTGCAGGCGACACGGTGCCTGCGGGCACCATGTTGGTGACCCCTGCTTTAGAGCAATTGCTTTTCACCACACAGGATGTTTTTCAGTGGACAATCATTACTTTTGGCTTTGAGGGCCATTTCTAACATCAGCTTTCCATTGTGCCATCCCAAGTCAAAAATAGCCTGACGGTCACAGCTTCCTATCTCTTGCAATAGCTTTTCAATCAAATCTAATTGATCTTCCGCATTTAGTTATGAAAATAAAATCTGCATTATTTGCAACATGGTAGGGATTAGACATGAGCTGTGCCTCAGTCTCACACTGAATTGTATATGTGGTTGTGTGTAGTTATACTACTGCATTGCCATTGCTGCACTGTCACCTGACCTTGTGTCACATCCTCCTGTGACAATATGCTGCAACCAGTTTCAGTGTAATGTGGTGTTGCTGGAGCATTGTGACTGATGTGTGAGTGGGTATGTGGAAGAACATAACCTTTTAAAGTTTTTCAGGCTGACTCCACTCCATTGTTGAAGAAGAAATTGACATGTTAATGTTCTCAATGTTCAGATTCAAATGATATCTGAACGAATGGTCAAAGGAAAACCTGCAGCATGTGAATTGCTACTGGATCCTACTTTTTATTGTAGGTGAGGAGTCCTGGTATTGCTAGATACCTCATAAATCAGTGCTTTTCTTCTTGGAATATATTTTTTCCCTTGAAATATTTTGGTATGCATCATTTACACTTGTTCTGAGTGTTGTCATGTGTCTCACCTGTTTTATGTCCTTGTATACTGCATGTCTAATGGGTAATTTAACATTATTATCAAAAAATACAAGTTTTTAGCCTAAGTTCTTATAAGTTTTTCAGTGATAATACCTTTGGGTGGTGAATAGAATACTATCAATCAAGTTAACAACCAATCTGGCACCACTGAGATGTACTCAATAAGCTCTCTCTCCCTACTAAAACTAACCTAAAAGTAATTTTTCAGTTAACTGGCTAGAATACACCATCAAATGTGTACTAGTGCAAACATTAATTCATACTTCATGGCTAGAATACACTATCAAGTCACTGGACAAACTTCTTACACATTTCTGATATAATTAATTGACAACCTCCTCCTCTCCATTTCCATAGCATTTTCCTTAGTTCTAAGCGTAATGAACATGAAATAAGATACAGGTACCTGGATTTTATCAGTGTTAAAGATTTGCTATCCTTATGCAACAGCACACCAGTGGTGGAAAGTATACCGATTTAAAAGTTTACAATAGCTCAGTCAATGCAGTGTTGTTTCTGTTGATTTGGCTAGGAGCGTGGCTTGCTTTAAAAAACTTTCAGAAAAATTGGCTTCTAGAGAATGCAGGATTCACTGATACATAGCTTTCAAAGTACAAAACCAAAACCCAGTCAGCCATCCACAGCCTAAATGTCGTTTGCAATACTCAAGTTGCAAGAAATTTTGAATCGTCCTCTTGGTGCTTTCGCAGGGCCGAAACTTGTTAACACGTTGGTGAACAAGCTGCGATGCTACGCCTCAGTTCAGATGTGCCAACGATTGTTATTCTTCGCAGACCAGCAGTCAGCTAGGGTGTGGGCGTACGGATCAGCGACACATTGAAATGATCAGCATGCTGCTGCGGCACTCCGCATTGTCATCCGCTAAGAAATTGGAGCCGAAACCGACAAAGGTATTTCAGCTATGATGACAATCAACGACCAGCCTAGCGGAGTTGTAACGGTCACTACACTAGCTCTCAATCTTACCAAACACGTCAGCGGCGGAAACGACCCATTCAAAACGTGCCGCTCTCAATGTAGCACGCTGTTCTAGAAAAAAGCAAAAATAACGTGAAGTCCGGCGTAAAAAAGCATGTGCAGCATGCTGTGCAGCCGAATAACAGTCTAATCGGAATTCGGAACGTAATGCAGCGATTGCTTGCTGTACAGCAGACAGGTTAGTGCTCCACCGATTGTGCCTCGGTTCAGTTCAGGGCTCTCACAAATGCAACTCCTAAAATCCCTAGAACAGTACCAAAAAATCCCTGTTTTTCATAAAAAATACCTAAATCTGTGGTGGTGCAGCATAAAATCGGAGCGCCATGATAAGCGTTTAAAATAGAACGAAACATGGTTTGCAAAATAATCTTAAATGATCATTTCAGACATTTTCAAACCCTTCCGAAAATCCCTAAAAAGGGTCAAAAGTTGCAATCTAGAGACAAATCCCAAAAAGTGAGAGCACTGGTTCAGTTACTCGTTTGATGTCGATGACAATGGAAATGTTGAACCAAGTCGCAGTGGACCACGCAATCTCAGCGTTAGTTGGTGTTGTTCCAGCGTAGGATCAGGTCTGCAAATCCCCTTATGAACAATAGTTCTGTTACGCCGAAGTTTACCAGCTTACCTGGTGAATTCTCGTTAATCTTTTTTCATGGGACAACTCGATTTGTTGGCTTGAGGTACCTGTAATTTTTGCAAATCGCACGCCTTAGCTGAGTTAGCACGACAGAAAACTCGACAATAAACGGTAGGTCTAGGTGCTTACCGTAACAGCGACTTGCGGAAAGAACTGTGAATAAACCCAAAATCCCAAGAACACTGTACGCTACCCACTTGTTCATTCTGCGTTGTTCTAAGAAGCGGAAGCAGAGCGCATGGCGTACAAGACCAATAATATGAGCCAACTTTCTAACTTGTACTTTCAGCCACAAAAGTACGAAAAAAGCCATGCGACGGCCAACGTACCACAAATTTACTGAAGAACGTTTTTCCACGCCTATGTCACAGAACGCGAGGGCACCGTTGCTGGTTTACTTTCACGCTATACCACCTTTGACATCAGTCAAACCACCGCACGACAAGCTTTGCAATGCTGTGCAAGCGCCAGCGCAACTTCAAGTCGCAGTGACCTTTGATCTGCTTGCGTGTGTCGCATGGAAATCACGGGTGTCGCGTAGATTCATCACTCCTAGTTCAAGAATGACGTGCGACAACTGGACCTGCTGATTTCGCGCTGTTTTCATGACAAACGCTTCCGGAAAAGTCAGCTGACATTTGGCAAGTTACAAAGCGCTGAGGTCGGTGGGTGCTATGCAGGGAATATAGGTAGCTTGTCTTTTTGCCTGCTTTTGCTAATTTTTCTTGTAATGCTATTGATGTCTTTTTCGACTGGATGTGCGGGAATATTGCTATTAAACGTAGCTGAAACAAACTGTTTAAAACTAGCTGACAACGCCAGAATATCATACTACGTGATATTCAATTATACTTTGGATAATTTGATTCCTTCAAAACTTCCACCGGAAGTATCGGTTTTGTTGTTCCCCTAAATGCAAGCTTGGGAACATTTTCAACTGTGTGCAGAGAAAATTTGTTTTTATTATTTCGCACGTGGGTGCTTGCAGTATATAAATACAATATGTGCTTGTGCTTGCTGTTTTACTGCTAAAGTTGAAACGTTTGTGACATGCCTGCAACGCAAGATCTTTTGAGCAACTTTGCACCATGACAAATTTTGACAGCACAAAGGTTACCGAGAAGCAGCTTCACAAAAGTTGAGCGTTGGTTCCATTTGATTCAATCGACGCTCCCAAGAATTAGTTGCTTCCTGGCAGGTGACGAGTTACCCAATGTCTAGTCGCAAAGCTTTTCACATTTTATGCTAACTCCAGCGAACGAATTATCTGAAATAAGCCTGCAATTGAACCAACGCGAAATATCCAATGACATCAAAAAAGCAACACAAAATAACCAAATACTTACGGAATCTATCAGTAGACGTGCATTTCTGCTGTGATGCAACACAACTACGCACACATTTTATTCGGAAATAAGGGAAACAAAATGACAGCATCAGGCGCGGATTTACCATTAGGCTAGAAAGGCTTAAGCCTAGGGCCCCCGATTTCGCGGGGCCCCAAATGTTTGGGAGTAAGGACACTTTCCAGCATTTCTGCAAACAATTATATTTGTATTTTTGTTTTGGTTCAACGCACAATTTTTTGCTAGGCCGCTAACATAATATCTCTATACCAGGGGTGGGCGAACTTGTTCAATAGAAGAGCCATTGGCACAAAACCAAAATCACCAGCGAGCCGCAAAATCATTTTGTAGTGTCAAATGCAATTCAATAAAGAATTCCGTTTTTTTCATGAAATGACCTACATGAAATCGCGTAGATCCCTTGGCACCTAACCTTACGAATTCGTGTAAGCAAGTTTATAAATGAAACAAACATTAAACATGAGACAAGTCGCTATCAATTTGAAATAGTGCTATTTAGCTAGAAGAGGCACACAAAACATGTCGGCGAGCCGCAGTTTGCCCACCATTGCACAGAAGAATGAGCGCGAAGGATAGAAGTGAATGACGATGAGCATTCTGTTTTTATGGCGTTGAAGGGCGTACGTAAGGGGATGGGGTTTGGGGCTAAACCCCTTCTTGAGCTTGATATTTTACAAAAACTTTTTAACCTTTGCAAAGGAGATTAATTATTTTCGCATACCTTTTTCTTGTTAATTTGTCGACTTAATGCAAAAACCTGGAATAAATTTACATGCCAATTTCAAGGAACATTGTAAATGGGCCAAAAAGTAATAACTAGGTTTTGGTGGGAATCTGGGTTACCGCCTGCGTCCAGAAACCATCTCACCATTTTTCGCAGATCTTTTGTCCACTACGTATGTTTAAGATTGTGTTCCGCGATAGTTCACTTTATCCGAAACAGTTGTCTTTATTTTGTCTGCTATGGCTGATAAGCGCATGCGCTGATCGAATTGGCTACATTACCAGTTTATGTAGCATGATAGAACTGTTGCACGACTCAAAAACAGCAGTTTTTAACATAGAAGCATTGAGGCATCTGATAATGTCTCAGCAGGGAAAAAGGAAAACTAAAAGTTTGCTGGACTTCTATACATAACAAAACATTGAAAGTTTTCTTTTGCATTTTATGCGCATTCTCAATTCTTGTGTAGTTTAGCAAGATTCGACCTTGCAAACCGAGGTGTGCGCCAGCCAGTCCAGCCGCACACTTTCTATGCTGAACCGCTCGTATTCGACAAAACATTAACGCAGCCTCATTTTGCAGTTGTACATTGCTCTGACGCGGTGATGAGTGTTTTACTACCATGTTTTAACACACAACCTGATGTTTATGGAGTTTGAATTGCTGTGTCGTAGCGTTGAGTTTATTTTCCTCCGATATTCCAACTTGGAGCGCTGATAGTTTATATTCAGTGCAATGACACATAAAATAAGGGGAGTGCGTGTTGAAGAATATACCAATTATGTCAATAAACTTCGCCAAAACGTTGGTTTGGAAACGTGAATGACGTCAAATTGTGACGTCACAAATCACGCACACCAAATACAAATGACCACCATAAGCCACTGAATGAACCCCCCAATGAAAAGTTTCTGCGTACGCCACCGGCTACGTATAATGTGTGGAAGAAAACGCCTGAATCCATTTTTCAGATTACACCAGGCCAGTGAGGTACTCAACAAATATGTAACGGGAGTGTGGTCGGACAACTTCACCGCTGCCTTTTTCGTGACTGTTTTTGTTCCTGATATCAAGGAAATTCAGAATAAAGTAATATGTTTATGAAGTGGAACAACTTGTTCAGTTGATGTAACGAGCACGTGTTGTGATAATTTGTATGACATCAGTCGTCGCAAACCTTCCAGAAGGGCCCCCAATTTTCAATAGCCTACTAGGGCCTCGAAAATGAAAATTCGCCTCTGGACAGCATCAAAATTCAGAGCACAAAACGCATTATTCAAACGCATGCCTTAGCAAAAATGTTTTATGCAAAAAAACACCGCACATTAAATACAACGGCATGGTTCTTTAGCCACTAGCCAGGTGCCTTTTTCATCTTTTTCTGGCTGAGCAATCAGCATACATATGAGAGGAAGGAGAAAATCTGGCTACAATACTGCAAACAAGAATGTAGTGGGTACTGGGTAGGCGACATAAGGCGGTAGATCTCACGCTATAGTAGCACCGCTAGTAAGATCACACTACAGCGGCCAGTTTACGCCATGCCAAAATTTTGTTATATTTTTAAAATAACATTGATTCATTTTCACACCCACTTTAAAAAATAATTCCAAAATTTTTTTTCAAAAAAAAAATTTGGTTTGAAAAAGATTTAAAATTTTTCCAACAAAGCAAAATTTTCTTTTTGAAAAGTATTATTCTAATTGGCAAATTCTTTTAAAGTTAAAAAAAGTTTTTGCCAAAAAATTTTCTTTCCAATAAACACAAATTTCATGAATGATTTTTGCTTCACTGAGTCCAACTGTGTTAAGCAATTGGTTCCCATTTAAATTTGCGAAGAAACCATGTTGTAAATTCAGATGCTGTGTGTTCGTTTTTTTTACGGCAGTCTTTTATCTAATAGCTTTACTTCTTCTACGGCAGCGTGTTCGAACTACTTTTGACCTACGGGCCATTTTACAAACACGTGACAACTCGCGGGCCACTTCCAATAACATGATGTGTAAAACAACAGATTCACAACGTTTGAAACAGAAAAGGCAAGACAAGTGAGTGTGTCATTAAAATTATTACACAATATCAATATATTACAAGTCTCTATCAGTGGGATGCCTGTGGCCGAGGCTTCTCTGACACTATCGTTCCTTTATCAATACCTTTGTTGGTGCACGTCGGAGGGTATCGTCCAGTGTTTCGTTCAGGAGCAAACACATTCAGGAGCAAATCCAGGGGTGGGCGATTGGGGCGATCGCTTCCCCTAAAACCTAAGAAACTTTCATTCACCATGATTTTGTTTAATTCGGGAAACAGCATTCGAAATTTAAGACCATTCTGTCCAATGTTTTGTCACATCAGTGTTGTGAAGTATACTTCATCTCTCTTAGAGTAGTGAAGCTGTTATGAGACTGACTACCATATATTATTGAAATCGCCCCCCCTAAACCATATTAGCTGGATACGCTCCTGCTGACATTCGATGTCTGTTTTTAGATTTGGTTGCTTCATCGTACAAACTGCACTCTCGCACAAACATGGGCTTCAGCAGAATTTTTTCCAAGGGGTGTAAAGTCGACATTTTGCTTATCCTTTTCAGGTTGCTGACGATGCACATGGACGTTCACAAAACGCTTTATCCGTTCAACACCACAAAGAAAATGCCCCGTGTTACGACAACAGTTCCCAAAAATGCGCTTCGTTGGCAGCAATGCTTCTTTTTCACTCATGCGTCTTTTCTCGCCGTATCAAACGACGTGGCTTACTGCTATCAACAGTTATTGCCTCGCTTCATTACCTGCTACGTTGCCACAGATGTCTGCCAGTGCTGCCACAGGCTTCTCCGCAAAAATCACTAGATTCACAAAAAAATTCACCAGATCTTAAAGAAAATCGCTAGATTTAAAATTCTTGCGTTTAAGATCGCAGTTTTTTTTTAAATATTTAATTATTTACTATATCGCCTAAACATCATTACATCATTTGTAAGTTTATTATAATAGATCATGCTGAAGCCTGGAAAATCTCATACCAAGAATCTTCAGAATTTTTTCAATAGCTAGAAACGACATCACTTACGGAGTATTTTGGACCAATCAACCTAACGTTTAGTTATTGATTATTTCTACTGCAGCGTTTCTCCAAATAAATGAAAATAACGTCATTGCCAACACTGCAGCAACAAACAGCACGGAAGTGACATGAATAAGAAATCCAAATTAGAAACACTTCGTTCTGTTGGTGCAAATCTTCAAACAACGATTCACGTAATCATTTTTTTTTATTGAAAAGGGCTGAAAAGCTGGAGAAAAACAACCGATCGTCTTGAAACAATACTTTGCAAAAAATCACTAGATTACAGTGAAAAATCACTAGGTCAGTCTAAAAATCAATAGATCTAGTGAAAAATCACCAGACGTGGCACCAGTGAGTCTGCGTTCAACAGTCAAATGCGGCAAAACGTCTACTGCCGTAACTTTTTTCAAATTTGAACCTTTGTTGCCATGTGATTGTTACGCAATAAAGACCAGTATTAGAACAATCCGCTCCAAATTTTTGCAACCTGCTTCTGCAGGCAGTGTAGCAGATTTAGTGAACTGCAAGCTATCACTGCATGACACCAGAACAGTGAACCGCGGCTCAGGTGCAGTGTGATTGTCATATCGGCAAATAAAACTGTCATTGCAAGAATTAAGTCGGTTAAGCTGCTGACTTCAGATTTCTAGAATTTTTTTATTCTTTGTCCCAGTTTCGAGCAAATGCCCGTTTTGCCCCCTTGCTGACGCGCAAGTGGGCCCGTTTCAGCTCAGTTTACGCCCCTGGCTTAAACCTCTAAAGTTACTGGTGGACGATTGGGATGATCGACCCCCCTAAAACTCTAGAAAGTAGCTATATTCACCATGATTTTGTACAATTCGGAAAGCAACATTCGCGATATAAGGCCATTTTGTCGTCCCTTGTTTTGTCACGCAGTGTTGTGAAATGTGAAATATACTTCATATCTCTTACAGTAGCGAAGCCGTTGTGAGACTTGGCTGCCAAATGCTGCTGAAATCGCCTCCCTTGGCTTACTGGCTGGAACCGCCCCTGCCATAAAAGCAGCTTGATTAAGCTATCCACTCAGTTCAGGAACATTGTTCACACTTAAAGTCTCATACTAACAATGGATTTTTCAAACATGTGGAAGCATTGCTACAGGTTCACCCATGCTTTTTTTCACTAAGTATAAAATTACGTGCAATTCCGCTGTAGACAAGATGACTGCGTTCAACAGTCACATGCAGTAAAACGCCTTTTACCATTATTTAAAGTGAACCTTTGAAGGTTTGTTGCCATGTTATTGTTACGCACGCAGTAAAGACCAACGATAAAACAATACGCTTGCCAGTTTCGCAACCTGCCTCTGCAGAAAAAAGAGTGGACATGATTGAACTGCAAATTCATCACTGCATGAAGCCAGAATAGTGAACCTGGCTCTTGTGCAGTGTGAGTGTCATGTCGGCAAATAAACTGCCAATCCAAGAATTAAACCGATTAATTGGAATTAAGTTTCTGACTTCAGATTTTCTAGAAATTTTTGGGTCGTAATCTCAATTTTCAGGGGGGAGGCAAATGCCCATTTCCACCCCCTGCAGACGACCATGCACGCAAATATCGAGTGCATTTTTAGCGCGAAATCTTTCTTTGCTGTGACTAATTTCTAGAAGCTCTCTGTAGTCTCTAACATCGTTAGTATTGTGCATTTTTACTGAAAGATGTTATGTTTGTTCCAATTAAAATTTCCTATTGCAGGGATGCTGGACAATTAATTTGGCTCGCGGGCCACTTTGAGAAGGCCGCATTTAGCGGACAGATAGACAGATTTATTTGACGGTACAGGTTCATTGCGTCAGACGTACTCTTCAAGACAACGAACACCGGGGCACCGAAAAAAACAGAGGTTATCCAGACAGGTGCCCCAGCAGAGTTTGCTGCGGGCCGTACCTTCTAATGTGATCATAAAATAAATAAATAAATAAAACGAGACTGCTGTAAACCTACAGCTACTGCAAACAAGGTGTGTATTGATTCAACATGAACAGGTCAAGACGAGTGTCTGTCGTATTAAAGCTCATGGCATTTCTTTCAACGTAACGTTGTTCAATTCTTGAAAGGTCCTTCTGTTTTGGAAAATTTTAGTTGGTTGCAGGTCATCTGCATTTTGACAAAGGCCTGCAGTTTTGCTTCAAGGCAGATTTTAACATAGAATACGTATTTAAATATCTTGTTTCAAGTTAACTCTGCGGCACTAAAACAAATGACAAAAAATGAAAGGTTGAACTCATGGAAGCCAAAAATCTTATGCAAACCAGAGCAAAATTTTGTGAAGTATTTACACTTCAATTTTTCTCCTTTTCTTCGTTCACAAAATTGTTCCGCTTTGTTTGTGGATCGTGCAAGAACAGTATCATTTACCGCCCCACCAAACGTTCATTGTGTTTTGCCCGTCTGCGAGCGTAAATGTAGGTAGAAAAACCACTACTTCAAAGTTCAGGTTCATAAAAGTAAAGGACGCTAAAGTTGCCCTACAGGTTAACCAGGCAATGCAAAAATTGTGAATGTCATGCAGCCAATTCGTTCCTGTTTATCATTATATTGGGCAGCTGTATGCTTCTATTTCATCAATCAACTAAATGTTTCAACATCTTTGACGTAATAGTTGTAAAATCTTTGTACATTAAATTTCTAATTCGTAGATAACTGTTTGCATTCCAAATCCATGCATTAAGAATAACTGCAAAATTGGGCTTTTGGCGAACTTAGGCGGATGCAGGGGTTGCTCTCTTGTGAAGTCTGTTTTTTTTCTTGTATTGCGTCATAAAGCGGATAGTTGATCGTGCGCCCAGACGTTTCCTTTGTACAAGAACGCCTCTGCGCTTGTGGTTACCGAAAGCGAGAAAGTAATCAGTTCATGTCGGGGGCGGATCCAGCCAGTGACGTTAGACGGGGCGATTTCAGTAATATCAGGTAGTCAAATCTCATAACGGCTTCGCTAATGTAACAGAGATGAAGTATACTTCATAACACTGCTGTGACAAAACAATGGATGACAAAATGGCCTTGTATCGCGAATGCTGGTTTCCGAATCGTACACAATTATGGTAAAAAAAGTTACTTTTGTAGGTTTTAGGGGGGTCGATCGCCCCAATCGCCCCCCCTGGATCCGCCCCTGGTTCATGTTAACAGTTTCTCCAAGTTAGCTGTTCTTCGAACGAAAGTGCCATTCAACACAGTGAAGTAATTGCATTGTAAGTTCAATTCGCTTGTAATTTCGGTTTGAATGACGTAACTTTGCACTGGCGCTCGTAGCTCGGATCTCCATTGCAGAGCTTCCTTTACAACTTTTAGTTTAATTGCGAGTTGTAGCGGTAGGCCTACACTGTCTAATATCAACCACAGCAGCAGGCTATTAGTCATAAATATGGACGTAGCTGGGGGACAAATGAGCCACGTTCCTTCAAAAAAAAAGAAGCTGCTGATACATACAGTACATATTAACACGAATGATTTGCCGTCTTATTTCATAGTCATATAGTTATTTTACTAAAACCTTTCAATTAAAAAGGTCGTAGTACGGTTGACTGAGCATGATGATGTCATAACACCACTGCTCAGAGGGGCCCCGCGGCTGAGTCTTGCATTGGGCCCCGCACCTGCTAGGGCCGGGCCTGGTTCTTGGTACTGTACGCCAAACTTGAGGTGTTTTGTTGCTAACTTTTCTCCAAAAACAAATTCGCTGTGAGAGTTTTCAAATATGCTCTCGTAAATTGAAACCAAGCTTAAAATTTGCTGTTTATATTAGTGTTTTGCACTTGCATGAAAGTTTTTCCCACCATAAATTTTCCTGCTGATGTCCCCGCTGACGTTGCAGTGCATTCTTGATATAATTGGAACCGCGAGCAAAGTACATTTGTTTCGACACTAAAAGAAATTGCGCTTTGTTCATTTCTTACCGGCGTTGTTTCCAACATATTTTCCGATTTTGTCTTTTGTTGTTTGACGCCTTAACACCCATAAACCATCGGGTAGAGCATAAGCACAGATGGCACTCACAAACAACACAGGAACACATCAAAAAACACGAGCATGCAGGCCCGTAGCCAGCTTGGGACACCAGGGGGCGCGAAGAGTTGTCTGAGAGTGGCCCAATTTTTTTAAACTATGTCCAATACTTTCAAACAATATTCAGCATATTTTTCCAGGGGGGCGAAAAACTTTCTTGGGGTGCTTCGCCCCCCTGCGCACCCCCCTGGTTACGGGCTTGCGAATATGGATATGTGGCGGCCAATAACAAAAAAACGTACGCATAAATGGCGCTAACACTGTTACTTTGACGAAACAAAAGCATATTAGATAGATAATGACACGAGCAAACAACACACGCGTAGATGGCGCCAACGAAGTTGCAATAATGATTAGCACCACTGCATAGGGCTGTGATAAATTCCAAGTCTTCATAAATTGTATGGGGAGTGGCTGCGAAGACCAAGGATCGTTTGGGGTGGATACCTCTCCAGGCCAAAGCTATATACATGTAGTGTAACTGTGAAGGGAACGCCTGGTTAAGAAATGCGTTCATACGAAAATGGAAGCAAAATACGATGCAGGCAACTTTAAGCCGACAGAAGGAGCTGGTTTAACTTTTCCAAGTAACATTTTTTGTAGTAGTTTTCGCGTATATTATAAGTATTGGTGATAGCTGAAGATGGAAATGCGTCACGACAAAAGCGAACTAATGCAGTGCTGCGATGTGTGCCACAAAATTTAAGCAAGCTGAGAACGAAGCTTGCATCCGTTCGTTCGGTAAATGGGTTTTCGGGCGATGTGGCGCGACTCACACGTGGAAACAAGATACCGTTTGCTGCTCGGTGCATACACGATTTGCAATGATCGCAATACGATTGCACAGTAAAGGCATTCTACTACATTATTATAGAGTCTAATACAAAAAACACGATCGATCTGCAGTGAACGCAACAAAAGCAAAATAAAAAAGGTGGAAGCAGGGACGGATCCAGGGGGGGCGACTGGGGCGAGCGCCCACCCTAAAACCTACGAAAGTAACCTTATTTACCATAATTTCGTACAATTCGGAAAACAGCATTCGCGATATAAAGTCGTGTATTGCTTTGTCGCAACAGTTTTGTGAAGTATACTTCATCTCTCTTACAGCAACGAAGCTGTTATGAGACTTGACTACCAAATATTACTGAAAACGCACACCCCCTAAGCTTACTGGCTGGGCCCGACCTGGGTGGAAGCAATGCCTCATGGAACTACTTGCATATAGTCATGGGCGTCGGAAGGGGGGGAGGGAGGCCTTGGTTCCTCTGGATTTTGAAAGTTTCAGCAAAATAAGGTTGTTTTCTTTATTTCGAGTGGGAAAAAACAAATTTCACCACTTTTGGCCCTCCCCCTGGAAAAATTTTGGAAAAATCCCCTAGCGCCCCCCCTGGAAAAAATCCTTCCGACGCCCATGCATATAGTAACACCGTGTAAAATTCGTGTACTTGGTTAATTCACAAAAACGCAAAAAGGAAGAATGCCAACATTTTTTCAATTACTCGAGTGACACATGTTTTCTATTGGGCTGTGAAAAGCTCCAACCACTGTATATTTTTTTTTTCTACAGCCTTTTGCAATCAGTTAATACCATTTATCTTATTATGGTTGTGTTGTTCCGCAAGCGGAAAGGAAGGAGACTTTAAAATTGTGCCACTCATTCTTACAAAGAATGCCTTCATTGCTGGAAGGCATATAGTTTATTCATTTAACATGGAGTGTGTCAACTCTCAAGTGAATGCAAAGGTATTTAACCTTACCCTGGATGTGAACGTAACTCTCGAGATGCAATGCAAACAAACAGGAAGCTCTCCAACGCTAGAATAACTTCCCATTTTAACTCCAGCATTTGCTCTCAATGGCAATAATGCTGAAGCAGATAGTAGCGCAAGAAAAAAAAATATAACTTAGGAAGTGCACTTATTAAAAACAATTGCAGTTTTCTCTACTACTTTGCGGTATAAACATGTTCAATCAGCTGCTCTTGGAGAAAAAGTGGAAAATAAATGGGCAGAGCAATTTAGTGTTGTTGAAACACGTGTCGTGTCAACTGCGAACAACCACCGAACACGCAGGCAACAGCCGCGAAACGAGAAGTGCGCGCTGAAGGCATTCACACTGCACGCGTTATGAACGGAACGACAAAGCAGTCATAAGAAACATTTTCCACAACACAAAAGTAGCTTTCTTCTTTGTTGTGAAAGACAAATTTTTAATGTGATGTAGGACTTTTTTATAGACTGGATCGCACAGCAAGAAAGTTGCGGTGGTAGTGATTGTGCAGTGCAAACACAAGAAATTAAAATTTGAAGAATAATTTCTGAACGTGACGTTTGCAGAAGTGAAGTATGGCTGCAGTTCAAAACCTTTAGACTTTGACAGTTCCAACGTATCTAAATACAAGTCAAAATTATGTCCTATAGGTCATTATCTGAGCATACGCTTTTATTTTGTCAAATAAACTTTTGCCGTCGAAGTCTGAATACATATTAATTTGGCATCATCTGATTCAGCTCTTGCTCTAAAAGTGCAAAACTGTTCATGTTTGCTGCACGTTAGCTGACACGCAACCTACTGCAATGTCCGCTCTAAATTACCCACATGCTGGTTTAATTGTTCTAATTGCTGCGGCAAACTTGAGGGTGGGTGAGTGTGGCTTGAATAAAAACCCTTTCTGGCCTTTTCCAAACAACCGAACGGGTCAAGATATACGGTTGTTGCTGATGCTGTTTTGGAACGTGTTGCATGCGTTGCTGGGGATAACTTGCGAAAGCACGGGCTCGGCGATTTTGTCACTAAATTCAGTGTTTTTGAGCGGTCCGTACTGATCTTAATTTTTTATCTTAATTTTAATCTTAATTTTAATTTTTAAAAAAATCTTAATTTTTCATTTTTTATCAGCAGCACCGCAGTCGAGTGGAAAGGCGCGAAGCCTGATTTAAATCATCCAAACTGACGCGTAACTGCTTGATGGAATCGGTTTTCATGTATTGCTTTTAGTAACAGTATAGGTTCAATCAGGTTTTTTTTAAGGAAAATGTTAGGTACCCGGTACGGACCTGCAGGGACCCGATTTCTCAGATTCTAGAGATCCGATTTTCTCTGATTGTAGGGACCCGATGGTAATTTTCTCTGATTCTAGGGACCCGAATCGGGTCAAATTCTAAGCTGCATTGCAAGGTGTGTGATATAATTGCAGTACTCATTAATATTTCAGTAGGCCTATGTTAAACATACTGTTTCCATGTCCATTCAGCACTACAATATCAAAGAAACATGTAATTTAAAAGAACTGTACAATTAGTTACAAACGACGTGAGACCTTTTTCAATACTGGTTGGCAAAATTCTTGTTTTTAATTGTCGCCATTTACAATGGTACAGTAAGACTAAGAGTATTGCTAATGTGTGTCGGAGTTTAAGTAAATTTATCCAGTTTTAGTTTTATATTTGGTGGCTTTGTATGTAACTTACCAGCTGACAGACTTCTGAACAACGAAAACCGCAACGCTTGCTGTACTAGTATCTTTTATTTTCTGCAATTTACAGCCTCGAATGCTGGCACAAATTTGCGCAAACGTGCCACAGAGGGGAAAGAACATCAATAAATCTTACATGTGTGTATCTGACCACTGGAAGTGCTAAAACGCAGGTATATAGAAAGTGCTACAGGCAGGAAGTAAAATTTAAGACACTATGCTTACAAATACAAGCCTAATGACTTGTGGTTTGAACACATTCCATGTATTTCCGCGCGTCACTCGGCAGGTACGCGCTGACAATTATTAACAACACACGCTGCGTTGTCTGCACGTGGCAAAACCATAGACGTACGGGAAGGCATTTTACTGGGGGGGCGGAAAAAATTTGCCCTGAAAATAACAAATTGCCCTGAGAATAGCAATTTTCTCTAAAAATAAACAATTTGCCCTGAAACTAACTTTTTACTTTAATACGAATGGGGCCTGAAACCTTATGTAAATCCGTTCTATACAGTTGAATTCGTTTATAACGGCTTCCTCTGTAACGTTAATTCGCCCATAGCGTTACATTTTGTTTGGTCGCGATGGCATCTTTTGTATGCATTTCAATTCGCTTATAATGTCAATTCGGCAATAACGCTCTTTATGCAATCCTCTAGAGGTGCCGTTATAGGCAAATTCTGTAGTTACCTTGCTTGTTAACTCAAGGGGTTGAAGTTCCTTGCGTGTTGTGTTCTCCCA